>Ga0208430_10004_pt1 | contig 160102 bp, 156 predicted proteins | sample Wag42014_10_12_FD_187329 | JGI IMG/M metagenome (GOLD analysis project Ga0208430, IMG submission 187329) | Deep subsurface shale carbon reservoir microbial communities from Ohio, USA - Utica-2 Time Series 2014_10_12 (SPAdes) (version 2) ...
CTTATTTTTTGGGATTTGGACAAAGACTATCCTAATCCCAATTATAAGGAGTTTTTCTAATTTAAGCAAGTATTTTCGCTAAAAATCGAACTTGACTTTTCTTAAATATTTTTATGCAATGCTAGTGGGATAATATATAATAAAAACAATTATTAAGAAGGGTATTGAGAATTTTTAATCTATGTATATTTATTTAAATTTTTTATAATTCATCTATTATTCTCAATACCCTAATTTTATAATTATGTTTGATACCAGTCTTAGATATTTATTTAAAATTATTAATATTTATTCATTAAAAGTGGAATTATAATGACTAAAATGAGGTATAAATTTATTATAAAAGAAGCAGGTTTCACCTTAATTGAATTATTAATGATTATTAGTTTATTAGGGATCTTAGCAGCAATAGTTATTCCAAGAATTGGTGGAATAAATGATAAAGCTAGATTAGCAGAAGCTCAAACAGCAATCAGTTCTATAAAAAATTCTTTAGAATTAATTTATACTGATAAAAATAGTTATGCGGATACTGATACTAGTGACACTTATAAAACAGCTAAATCTTTATTGGCTGACACCAATTTGAATGATTACCTTGATAATCTTTTTGATAAATGACATTATAATATTACTGCTGTTACAGATAATTATCTAATTGAGGTAATTGGTAACGGAACAGATTATCCAGATAGTTTAAAAGCTTCACTCAGAAAAGGTGATGCTGCTGTTAATACGACTACTAAAAACGAATTTACAACAGCAAGTTCTTTACCATAAAATGACTTTAATTTTAAGTTATTAATTTGAGAAAGTAAAATTAAATTATAACAGAGAAAGGTGGTAATGATTATAATCTTATATTTTTTATTACTTGGTCTAATAATAGGTAGTTTTCTAAATGTAATTATCTACAGATTACCTGAAGGTAAATCAATTATTACTCCACCTTCTCACTGTCCTAATTGTGGAACAAGATTAAAAGTTATTGATCTAATACCAGTCTTAAGTTTCCTTTCAACAGGAGGTAAGTGTCGCTACTGTAATACAAAAATATCAAAACAGTATCCTATTGTGGAGCTTTTGACTGGTTTTTTCTTTTTAGCAGCTTATCTAAAATTTGGTTTTTCTGTTCAGTTATTCATTTATTTGCTATTAATATCAGCTTTAATTGCTGTTGCTTTTATTGATTATCAGTATATGATTATTCCCAATAAAATAACTTATCCCTTAATAGTGATTTCTTTATTATCTGCAATTATTTTTGATTATATTACTATTTATCAGTCACTACTGGGAATTGTTATTCCACCACTTTTACTTTTAATTGTCGCTTTAATCTTTAAAGGTGGAATGGGAATGGGAGATGTTAAACTGGCTGCAGCTCTTGGTGGTTTTTTAGGTTGGATCTATACTCTGGCTGGAATCTTTATTGGTTCATTGCTCGGTTCAGTTATTGGGCTTTCCTTGATGGGATTAGGAATTATAGAAAGAAAGTCCAGAATACCATTTGGACCATTTATCTGTACAGGAGCTTTGATTATGATCTTTTTTGGAGAATTTCTGATTAACTGGTATTTTAATTTATTTATTTAAATTTTAACAAAGGGCGTTTGATAAAAGATGTTTTCAAAACTTTTAAATAACTCAGCTGGTTATAGTTTAGTCGAAACAATGTCTGCTGTAGTAATCCTTACAATTGCCATCTTTCCCGCTTTAGGTTATTTTGCCAACAGTGTTGGTTTTGTTCATCAGACTGAGATTAGATCACAGGCGATGGACATAGCTTCTGATACAATGGAGACCTTTAAAAGTGAGTCTAAAAACAACTGGTCTAATTTAAATTCGGAAGCTGATAATTTTACGATTAATAATTTAGTGGATAAATATGATTTTTTTGTTGATGATTATAGTATTCAGGTTAACGTAAGTGACACAGAACTTATTGAAGATGTTAAGGATATAAAGGTAACCATCAGCTGGAATGGTGGAGCAAATAATCTTAGTTTAAGCTCACTGCTTCGGGATGGTGGTTAGATGAAGTTTTTAAAGAAAGAAGATGGTTTTACTTTAATTGAACTAATGCTTACCATTGCAATAGTAGGAATTATTACAGTTGCAGTTTATAATGCTTATTTTGGCAGTGTGAGAGCCTGGAATTACAACAAAAATAAGCTGGAAGTCCAGCGAGCCCAAGATTTAACTTACCGCTGGATCAGTAAATATGCTAAACAGGCCACCTTTATTAATCCTAACTATTTAGACAATAAGGATTATCAGGATGGAGATAAATTATATTTAGAATATCTTGATCAGGATGGTAACCTTAAAAAGGTAGCTTTTGGGAGAGAAAATACTTCTCAGGATTATTTATATTTTTATGATCTTGACAGTGGAACTAAAAAAAGAATTGGTGATTTTAAACTTAGCTCATTAGCTTTTTACTACACTAATGATCTGATTAAAATGGAAGCAGTAATTTTTAATGAAGAAAATTCTAATTATAAATTTAGCAGTTCTTTTAATCCACGTTTAAATGAGATCACGACTCCTTAAGAAAGGGTGGAGTTAGTTGAAAATAAAAAAAGATGAGCAGGGATTTGCATTAGTACTTTCGATGTTTATCCTGGTAGCAGTTTTACTTCTGGTAGCAAGTATGACCAGGATGCTGCAGAGTGAACTTGATTTTTACAGTTTTAATAATAATGATAAACAGGCTTTTTATGCTGCAGAGGCAGGAATAGCCTACGGTAAAGAAATTTTCTGGAATGACGGAATCGGTGGTGTCTGGGATGCTGATAATAATTTAATTGCCAGTGAAGTAGAAAAAATTAATCAAAAATTGTCCGGTAATGGGGAACTTGATTATTTGCATAAATCAGATTACAGCCATTCTCCCAATCCAAATCAACCAGCAGTAAAATTAGAGGCCAGAGCTTTAAGTAATGGTATTGATAAAAAAGTCATTACCACTTTTTATATCTATAACAGCGCCTTTAATAATGCAATATCTTCTGGAGGAGATATTACTATCGATAATAATGGTTTTATCAATGGAAATATCGAAAAAGGTGATATTTATACCAAAGGACATGTTTATGGCCCTGATGGTGGGACTATTATAGATAATTCATCTTCTGATAAGGTAGAAATTGTTGATTCAGAAATTTATACTGAAGTCAGTGATGATTTTATACCAAATCTAGATTTTAATCAGTTTTATAATATTGCAGAAGATAAAGGGACTATTTACAATGTTAATAGCGGGGAAGTGCTGGAACTTTCTACTCTGGGTGATGTTGGTGATGATTTTACCTATATCAATGGTGATTTAGAAATAGATCCTTCAGTCAATGACTTTAATGGTAGTGGGGTGTTAGTTGTAACTGGACAGCTGAATATAAAAAGTAATGTTGAAATTAATAGGGCTGAAGGTTATGAAGATGATTATTTTACTATTATAGTTAAGGGCGAAGGTTACAGTGAAGGAATAGTTTTAGATACAGACAATGCTATTGATATGCAGGGTTTTATCTATTCTTATGGTAATACAGATTTTAAGAATACTTTTAATATAGATGGTGCAATTGTAACTAAGGGTTCATTAAGTGTAAAAAACTCCATGGGAATTAATTATGAATCAGGATTTTTAGACTCTCTTTTTGACTGGGGCATTGAATTTCCTGTCGGAACGGGAGAACAGAAAGATTCAATTTATAAGGTGATTAACTGGAGTGAAAATTAAGCTTATAAGAAGTGGGGTGGTAATATGTTTTTTCTAGCTAAAGAATATACCTGTATTGATATTGGGACTAATTCAATTAAAGCCGTTCAATTCAAGGCTAAAAAAGATAAATTAACCTTAATCGATATAGGTATTCAAAAACTGCCGCTGGAAACAATTGTGGATGGTCTAATAGTTGATGATTCAGTGGTGGCCGCAGAACTGCAGACTTTGTTAAGATCTTTAAAAGATAAGCCTAAAAATATTATTACAACTGTTCCCAATGATAATCTGCTGATCAGAAATATCGAAATGCCAGCTTTAGATGATAAGGAAATCAGGGAATCTCTAAAGTGGGAGGCAGATGAACAGTTGCCTTATCCGGTCGAAGAAGCTGCTCTGGATTATCTAAAAGTGGAAGAAGATCAAGAAACAATTAAATATATAGTAGCAGCGGTCAAAAAAAATGTAGTGGATAACTATTTACACCCTTTTAAAAAGTTGAATTTAAAACCAAAGGTGATAAATGTACAGCCGATGGCACTGGTTTCATTACTTGATTACCAGGTGGAGATTGACAGCAATATCGCTGTTATTGATATTGGCGCTTCTGCAACTCAGATTACCATCGCTAACAGCTATAACATTATGTTATCAAGAACAATTGATACTGGAGGTACAAACTTTACCAATTCGATTATGGAAGTTAGAGATCTAGATTTTCAAACAGCAGAAGATGAGAAAAAAGAAATAGATTTAAACTCAGAACAAAACGAGGAAGAAGTTTCTGAAGAATTCTTAGATTCGATGCCCATCGGAATGGAAGTTGAAAGTGAAAACAATCTTGAGTTAAGTAATATTGCGACAAGACTTTCTGCTGAGATAACTCGTTCTTTAGATTTCTTTAATATGAAGCACCGAGATGAAGAAGTTGAAAAAATATTTATTACAGGTGGGGGCACCCGTCTAAAGGGATTAAAAGATTTAATCAGTAATGAAATTGGCAGAGAAATGATTTTAATTGAACCTTTCAAAAATGTTAATATAAAATTGGACAATGAGGCAAATGAACTGGTAAAAAATTATAATTATGAATTTGCTGTTGCTGTTGGCCTTGCTGTAAGTGAGGTGATGGCTGATGAGAGTTAATCTAATAGCTGAAGAAAAACAGGAGATTTTATTTGACTATTTAAAAGTTGGAATAATCATTACGGTTTTTATAACTTTTATGGTCATTGGCTTTTTACAGTTTACTTTGATCACAGATAGAAATATTCTGGAGAGTGAAATTAATAGTATTGAAGATCAGCTGGCAATTTATTTACCGAGAGAAGAAGAATACCACCGATATGAAGCACTTATTGAAGAAATCAGAGGGACTCCAGAGATTCCCGATTATATCTGGGATGGTCCGATTGAAGCAATGGGCTACTTAACCCCACTTAGAGGTGTTATTGATAATTTTTCTCTCAGGAACAGGTCATTAAATATTAGAGGCAGGACAAAAATTGCTGAGGAACTAAGAGAATTGACCAACAACTTGAGTGAATCAGAATTTTTCAGCAATGTAAACCTACAGACTATGGAAAAACAGGAAGAAGTATCTTTTACAATTACAGCAGACCTGACAGAAGAGGAGAGTGAGTAGCATGTTTAATAATTTGAGTGCTAGAGAGAAAATTCTGCTTACTCTGGTTTTAATATTAGCTGTTGGGGCAGTTTATTATTTTTACTTTTATCAACCTTTAACTGAAGAAATAGCGAATTTAGAACGGGAGAAGGAACAGAAATCAGCCCGTCTGGAGACAGCAATTGGTTATGCCAGACAGTTACCGGAAATAAAAGAAGAGTATAATACATTAGTGGCAGAACTGCAGGCAAGAGGAGTATATTTAGATAAGGATGTTATTGATCTTTTAATTCAGTTTAGAGAAGCTTCTAAAGATAATGACCTTAATTTGAAATTGTACCGCCCTTCTATGGTTGATGGTGGAATCTCAATGAGTATTATTATTGATGGAGGATTTAGAGAGGTTACAGAGCTTTTTGAAGATTTTGCAGAGTGGAATTACTGGTTCGAATTTACCTCTTTAGATATTAAGAGAAATGACAGTGATGGGGTAACAATAAGTATGAATGTTATTTATCATGATCAACTGATTGATCTAGAAGGAGTTGAGATCGATGTTTAAAATTAATAGATTTATATTATATACATCAATCTTACTTTTTTTGATTTTCTCATTTAGTCTTCCTCTTCTGGCCCAGGAAAACGAGGAGGAAACTGAGGAGAGAGTATTTAGAAATCCTTTTATTGAATATGTAGAACCTGCTCCGGCAAATAACTCAAATACTAGCAGTACTAATCCTGGAAATAATACCACCCAAAGAGCAGAACCTGTTATTACTTTTGCAGATATAAAAAGCGGGCTGCCGTTTCAACTGGATGGGATTATTACCAGTGGTACAAATAGAATAGCAATTGTTGATACAGGAGATGGAGTAGAATTTGTTCGCAGCAGCTTTGAAAAAGATAATTATTATATTTCAGCAATTAATCAGGACAGTATAATAGTTAATAACCGAGGTTTTACTTTTCAGCTGAGGATTGGAGGGGAAATTAATGAGAGATAATAAAAAGATAACAGCACTAATTTTAATTCTGATTTTCATTTTTACAGCTACAGCAGCAGTTGGTGCTCAGGGTAGAATAAACGACATGAACTTTAAAAATGCAGATTTGACCGATGTTTTAAGAGCTATTGCTGAAGTGGCGAATGTTAATTTAATTACTGATAGTACCGTTAGTGGTACAGTTACTGTTCATCTAAAAGATATAAGTTTTGAAAAAGCATTAGACTTAATTACCCAGACCAGGTCACTGACCTATAAGTGGGATGAGAATACGGTTGTAGTTGCCCCACCAGATAGAATTGATCAGATTTATGCTAATATTGTGACCGAGTTTGTACCAATTAACTCTAATGATATGGAAAGTATATCAGTAATTGTCAGAGATATTTTCCCTGAAACTCAGATCACTTCTGATTCAGTCCGAAGACAGTTTATTTTAAAGGGAGAAGAAGCAAGAGTCAGAGAAATTAAAGAAATGATTAACCGCCTTGATTCTTCGGCAGTTGTTCAGGAAAGAGAAGAAGCAGAAATTGCTCAGGCTGAAGCTGAAATAGCTGAAAAGGAAGAAGAAAAAGAAAAAAGATATACCGACAGTTATCAGGTGATCAATGCTGAAATGGCAGATTTAACAGACAAGTTAACAAATATCAACCCTGAACTTGCTATTAGATCAAATCCACTCACAAACAAAATAATTATTAGTGGAACTAAAGATGATGTAGAAAGTGCAATTTCGATGGTTGCAACCTATGACGAGAGTCTGGAGCCGGAAACAAGAAATATTAGAGTTGATTATGTTGATACAGAACAGATTACCGAAATAGTGGGAAAATTTTATCCAGATATTAAGCTCCATGTCAATGCAAAGCGCAAAGAAATAATAATTAATGGAGCTAAAAATAAACTCAATGGTGTTGTGGAACTGGTTGAAGAAATCAATAAACCTCAGCAGCAGGTTATAATCGAAACTAGAGTTGAAGAAATCTCAACTGAAAGTTTAGAAGACTTTGGGATTGATTTAAGTTCTGATATGTTAAGCAGAATTCACTTTATCAAAGACAGCAGTGATCCTTCATTAGCTGATGCTGATGGAGCAGAATTTGGTCAGATCGAAGGAATAGAATTAACCTGGCCGAACTTCTTTAGAGCGATTGAAAATGATGGTACTTCCAAAACACTTGCTAATCCGCGTTTAATGACTTTAAATGGCGAAGAAGCCCAAATGTCAATTATTGATGAGGTTCCTTCTCCTAATTTTGATGAGGATGGTAATATTAGATCTTATGATTATGAAAGAGCCGGGATAGAACTAACCTTTACTCCCTGGATTACTCAGAATAATGAGATTGAATTAAAAATTAATCCAAGTGTCAGTAGTTTTGGAGCTAACCCTCCAGGACCAGAACCACCTTCCAGAAAAACAAGATCTGTTGATACCAGGTTGAGGCTGGAAGATGGAGAAACCTTTGCAATTGGTGGTCTAATTCAGGAAGATGAAATAGAGTCAATGTCTAAGGTTCCTTTCTTATCAGAGATACCATTAATTGGAGAAATATTTAAATCTCGCAGTGGAGAAACCAATAAAACTGAGCTTGTTATCTTAGTGACTCCGAGAATTATAAACTACGGTGGAACTGTATATGCGGATAACTCTGCAGAAATCAATCAAAATGGTGAGACTGTGGCAGATGAATCGAATAAGTTAGATCAACAGGACGAAGAAGAGCAAACTGATGATCATGCAAAAAACAGAGATGAAGTTCTGGCTAAATATAAAAATGATGAAGAAAAAGAATTTAATGAACTGTCACCTGAAGAGCTGCAGGAAATATTAAATAACAATTAAATATTTGTAGTGGAATTAGTTTTAACTGTTATTTGATTAGGTTATTAATATTAAAAGTAAATATGGGTCTTGTCAGAGATTCATATTTACTTTTCTATTTCCAGAAATACAAAAATAAATGCAATAATTGTTAAATTGTTTATTGTAATAGTAAAAAATTAAATATATAATCATTTATTATAAAAACAATAAATATTTTAATAGCAAAATAATTGAAAAATTATTACGCAAAGACTTGAATCTAAGGAGCAGATCTAAGATTGTCAAGTTTACCTCAGGTTTAGGCCACAGTGACTTTGCTGTGGTTTATTTTGTTTATTTTTAATTTTAAATTTATTCTAATAAAGGAGATATTAAATGCAATTCAAAAATGAAGAAGGTGCCGCACTAGTTTTAGTACTTTTATTTTTACTAATCGGTACAATTTTGGTTGGTACTATAATTACTACTGCAAGAAATCATATTAATATAGCGGTACAGAAGGAAGGAATATCAAAGGCCTTTCATAACGCAGAATCGGGTGTAGAGTATGTCCGGGCAAATATAGATGATATAGTTTCAGATGGTATTGAAAAAATTGACAGTGAAGACTTGAATTTGGAATCAGATAATATTAAATTTGAAATAATAAAAGAAAACGGTGGAAACAAATTTACATCTAGAGGTTTTTATGGGACTTCATCTGGAAAAGAATTTAAACAGGAGATTACGTTCAATATTACGTATTCATTGGGAAATGCTAATAAAACATTTAATTTAGAAGCTGATATTGAGGGTGATGAACCAACCGCTAATGAGATGAATAGTTTACTCCATTCACAAGCACAAATTCTATTTCCAACATTTATTTCAATTAGTTCAGAAATAAAACCTAATTGGGATGATTGGGAAGAAATTAGGGATGACTCTGAAGGTTGGAATGGTGACTCTAATTTATCAGAACAAATTGTAACTTTTAATAGTAGTAATAATGGTAACGGAAATAACAATAATAAAGGTAATGGTAATAACAATAACAACGGTAATAATGACAAATATAAAATTACGGATAGTATTTCAGTAAAGAATTCTATTATTTTTGTAGATGGAGATTTAGAAATTAATCCTCATATTGATTGGGGAAATTCTATAATTATTACAAATGGCACTCTAAAGTTTAATGGTACTCCAAATAGCAGTTTAAAAAATAGCATATTTTTTGTTTATAATAAAGATAATGAAAATAATAATGTTCTTCATACTGCAGGCCAAATTGATTTTGAAGAATGGGAATTAGAATTAGATTTTGAAGAGTTAGACTTTGAAAAATTACCTGTTGATTTTAATAAAGAAAATAGTATTTTTTTGGAAAAAGAAGTAACAAACTGGAGACAATTATAGAAATGAGGAATTATGTTATGGATCCAATAAAAAATGAAGAAGGTTTTACTCTATTAGAGATTGTAATATCTTTAGTAATATTATTAATACTAGTTATTGCTTTTTCGGGAGGCATAATAAATTCCTTTAGAACAGAAACCAGAGTAGATCAGAGACTTGAGACAATTAGAGTAACTAACTCAATTACTGAAAGTTTAAGAGCTAATAAAAAAGATTTTGATACTATTGATAATAATTTTTGGGGAAAAATTGAGAATGATATTAATGATGATACTAATTATTCTATTGGCTCAAATAATGATTTTGACATTGAAATAACTCATTCAAAAGATGGCAATTTATATTTATTTCAAATTGAATGGACTAATCGAAATTACAGCACAGAGGTACTTTTGGCAGGTGATGAATAAATGTCCTTAAATAAAGAGAAGGGATTTACTTTAATTGAACTTATGTTAGCTCTTGCAATTGTAGGAATTGTAGTTTTTTCATCAACAGGTATGATAGTTAATCTGTTTAATATTGTTCGCCCCAGTGCCCAGAGAATGAATACAAAACAAGTAGCAGAAATTAGATTGATTGAGATTGCCAAATATGTTAGAGCCGCTTCTAATTCTGATGTTGATACGTCTTCTAATAATATTTCTTTTAATGGGGGAATTATACTAGAGTATGATGACAATAAGATTCTTATAAATAATAATGATGGCTCACTTAAAAAAAGCATTCCAAATATAAAAGATTTTAATATTGAAGATGATGACAGTGACGGAGTTTATAATGTTACAATTGAAGTATGTAGAGATAGTGGATGTGATGATACAGTAAAAAGGAGTACTAGAATTTCTCTTAGAAATACTTCTAATTAAGCGAGGATATTTCAAATAATTATTTCTATTTGTATATAATTATATTAGAGATTAGTATTTTATAATATTTATAAGTACTATTTTAGCTTTTAAATTTATTTTATTTTTTGTTTTGTCAAAACCATTTTTAGGCATAAGTGAAAGGTAAGTGAGTAAAATGAAAACTATTAGAAATAATGATGGTTTTGCTCTGGTAGCTTCGATTATTTTAATTGCTATCTTATTGGTTTTAATTACAGTACTTGTGAATATTTCGTTAGCAGAGTATCGACAGGCTGAAAGAAATAAGAATGATGTTAAAGCTTATTTTTTAGCAAGGTCCGGTGCAGACTTAATGGCAAACTATATCATTAATAATGAAAGTGATGCTTCTGCTTTGTTAGAAACAGGGAAAGATTATAATTTAAGAGATGGTAGTGAAAACTTTATCAGTACAATTAATATTTTGAATAAAACAACTAAAAATTACGAAATAAGTTCAAATGCTGAAATTAACGGAGTTTCTAAAACTGTTAAAGTTAATATTAAAAAATATGACTTATTTGATACAGCGATTTTTGCCAAAAGTAATCTTGATTTTTCTAAAATGGAAGATCTTGATTTAAATGATGCTAATATTAATGTTGAAACAAATGGAGATAATATTAACGATCCTGAAAACTTTATACCTGATGAACAGGAAATAACAAATTCAACAAAGGAATTTAAAAGCATTGATTGGGATACAAATCCAACTATTCAAGAGTTAGTAAATAATGACCCTACAGGAAAAGAAATAATTGATGATACTATATCTGAAAGCGGTTATTATAAAGATGTGACTTATACAAATGGAACATTAACAGTGGATTTTGGTGATAAAGACACCATAAATATTGCTGTTGATAATTTTGACTTTAAAGCTGATATGAATTTTATACCTGCAGATGATCTAACAAATAGACATTTGAATTTATATGTTAAAGAATCAATAACTTTTCAAACTCCTAATGTTGAAATCCCAAATCTTAACATTTTCTTAATGAAGGATAGTGAAATTACTTTAATTGCAAATAGTGATTTACCTGATGAAAAAGGTATTTTTGTTTATGGACCAGAAGCTACAATGGTTATGCAATCTAATAAAACTCATTTTGCTGGCGGTATAATAGTGGATAGTTTTGAAGGACAGGGTAATTTAGCTATGGGTAGCTATACTTATCAACCTTTTAGTACAGAAGATATGGAATATATTGAGGATATTATAGACAACAAATTTTTTATTAATAGTTGGAGTCGCTAACTTCACTAAAGATAGGATGTGAAATATTATGTTTTTTAAAAATGATGGCTTTACTTTAATAGAGATTTTACTTTCAATAGTATTAATTGCTATAATATCTGCAGCTGTTTTCCCAGTCTTTTCTAATGTCTTTGGTAGTCTTTTTAGTGCTGGAGATAAAACAAAAGAAACCTATTTTGCCCAACAGGAAATAATTAGATCAATGGAAAACATTGGTGCCAGTAGTTCTTATGTTACAACTAACAGTAATATAACAATTAATCTTAAAGATCCAGATAATAACGAAACAACAATTACATCAGAAGCAGTTCAATTTTCTGCTGAAACTTATTTCAAAAGATTCGGTGAAGATATTCCGATTGAAATTAATTATTATAAATACTCTACTCCATAATACATTGTAGCTTTAAGGGGGGATATTATAATGAATACTATTAATTATTTAAAAAATAAAGATGGTTTTACATTAATAGAATTAATGATAGTAATTGTTATAGCTGGTATTATAATAATTATTGCATCTAATCTATTTATTAGTGGATATAATTTTTTCTCAAAAAATGAAGAAAAACAGGAGATCCAAAATGAATTGCGTTTCATAACAAATTATATTGATGAAAGTATAAAATATTCTAATAGCGTCTCTGTAGGAAGTAGTGTACCTATACTTGACTCAAATGAAACAGCTATTGGTTATGATGCCAATGATTCTTTAATTAAGATTTATAATAGTGATGGGACAAATAGAAATTTATCTAATATTATTATTGATCAATTTACTATTGAAATTGTTGATGAAAATGCTGTTAAAACAACCGTTAATAAGACTAATGAATATAAGATTGAAACTAATATTTTATTGAATAATGCAAGTTTTGATTCTGCAGATGTAAATAACACTGGTTCTGTGATTGTGTTTGAAAGTTCAAATTAATAACATTTTATTATTATGATAATTATTTTCAAATCGCTCCCTCAACCGGGAGCTTTTTTCTTTTCCCAGAGCTTGACTTTTCAAAATGAAAACTATATAATTTATAGACAATAAATATTAAATATAATGCTATCTCTATACTAAAAAGCTAGCAGCTTTATTAAAATTCAAATAAATTTAAGGAGGACAAAAGTAGTGAGTAGAAATATTTATTTAAACGGAGAGATTGTCCCGGAAGATCAGGCGAAAGTTTCAGTTTTTGACCATGGTTACTTATATGGTGATGGTATTTTTGAAGGCATCAGAGCCTACAACGGCCGTGTCTTTATGCTGGATCAGCATATTAAGCGCTTATACGAATCAGCCAAAACAATTATGCTCGATATTCCTCTAAATAAAGAAGAGATGGAAGTAGCAATTTTAGAGACTATCAGAGCCAATGACTTAAGAGATGCTTACATAAGAGTAGTAGTTTCCAGAGGAGAAGGAGATCTTGGTTTAGATCCCCGTAAGTGTCCTAAAGCTACAGTAGTCATTATTGCCAGTGCGATTCAGCTTTATCCAGAAGAACTATATGAGACAGGGTTAAAACTGGTTACAGTACCAACCCGCCGTAATGGTCCGGAGATGGTTAATCCAAGAATTAAGTCTTTAAATTATTTAAACAACATCATGGCCCGGATTGAGGCCAACATGCAGGATGCACCGGAAGCTATCATTTTAAACAGTGATGGTTATGTGGCAGAATGTACAGGAGATAATATCTTCATTATTGATGGAGATACACTCTATACTCCACCTAAATATGCAGGTATCCTAAAAGGAACCAAAAGAGAAGTTGTACTTGAAATAGCAGCAGATATGGGATTAGAAGTAAAAGAAGAGCTGTTTACAAGACACGACCTCTTTAATGCAGATGAATGTTTCTTAAGTGGAACTGCAGCTGAAGTTATTCCGGTTGTAGAAGTAGATGGACGCACAATTGGCGAAGGTAAGGTTGGAGCTAAAACAATCAAACTGATTGCTAAATTCAGAGAAATTGCCGGCTCTACCGGTAAAGAAATTTACCCTGAGTAGTAGTTAGTTGCAGAAGTATATTTGAATTTAGATTAAAGATTATTCAATATAATATATTCTAAAAAATAAATATAATTTAGCTTTTCAAAAGGAGTTAGTAGTTTAAGGAGGAAAATAATGAGAAGTGATAAGATTAAAAAAGGTATTGAAAGAGCCCCGCATAGATCATTGCTCTATGCGCTGGGACTTGACGATAATGATATAGATAAACCTTTAATCGGGATTGCCAACTCTGCAAATGATATTATTCCCGGTCATAAACATTTAGATAGAATTAAAGATGCTGTTGAACATGGAATTACAGCAGCCGGAGGAACTGCAATGGCGTTTGGTACCATCGGTGTCTGTGATGGAATAGCGATGGGCCACAGCGGTATGCACTATTCCCTGGCCAGCAGAGAAATTATTGCTGATTCAGTAGAAGCAGTTGTCAACGGCCATCAGCTCGATGGACTGGTTCTAATTCCCAACTGTGATAAAATTGTGCCTGGAATGATGATGGCAGCAGCAAGACTCGATATTCCGGCAATGGTAATCAGTGGTGGACCAATGGAGCACGGCAGCCACTGTGGAGAGGCAATTGACCTGCACAATGTCTTTGAGGCAGTGGGCTCAGTTACTTCCGGTAAGATGGAAGAAGAGGAGCTCGATCAGATTGCACGCTCAGCCTGTCCGGGAGTTGGATCCTGTGCCGGTATGTTTACAGCAAATTCGATGAACTCTCTGGCTGAAGTTTTAGGACTCGCCTTACCGGGTAATGGAACTATTCCGGCAGTCAAGGCTGACCGAATCAGACTGGCTAAAGCAGCAGGAAGAGCGGTAATGAAGCTGGTGGAAAATGATATTCGGCCTTCTGATATTTTAACAGAAGATACATTTGAAAATGCAATAACTGTTGATATGTCTTTAGGCTGCTCAACCAATACAGCTTTACATTTACCTGCAATCGCCCATGAGGCAGGAATTGATTTACCACTGGATAAGTTTAATGAGATTAGTGACCAGGTACCACATATCTGTTCTCTAACTCCAGCCGGTAAAAACCACATGGAGAACTTGAATTCAGCCGGTGGTATCCATGCAGTGATCAATGAGCTGGTAAAAGGTGATCTGATTAATCTAGATACGGTTACAGTAACCGGACAGTCTTTAAGAGAAAATTTAAAAGCAATTAACTTTGTCGACCACGAGATTATTCGTTCTTTAGATAATCCCTACCATGATCGGGGAGGACTCGCCATTTTAAAAGGTAATCTGGCTCCAGAAGGCTCAGTTGTAAAAAGAGCAGCTGTTGCAGAAAATATGATGTCCCACCGCGGACCGGCCAGAATCTATAATAGTGAAGAAGAAAGTATTGCAGCTATTAATAATGGTGAAATTAATCCTGGTGATGTGGTAGTTATTAAAAATGAAGGACCTAAAGGTGGTCCGGGTATGAGGGAAATGCTTTCTCCAACTTCTGCCCTGGCTGGAATGGGTCTTGATGACAGTGTGGCTTTAATTACCGATGGACGTTTTTCAGGTGCCACCAGAGGAGCAGCAATTGGCCATGTATCCCCTGAGGCAGCTGCAGGTGGACCAATAGCAGCTTTAAAAGAAGGAGATATAATCCACATTGATATGGACAAGTTCATTCTGGAAGTAGAGTTGTCAGAAGAAGAGTTATCAGCCAGAATGGATAAAGTAGAACCTTTTGTACCTGAAGTCAGCGGTTATTTAAAGCGTTATGCAAAATTAGTCGGTTCAGCTTCTAAGGGAGCAGTACTTGACTAAAAGTAATAATTGCTCTAAATTGTAATAAATTAAAGATATTTTGCAAAAATGATTGATAAAAGCATTAGAATTTAGTATAGTAAAAATATAAATAGAATATTAAATGAAGTTATAAGAATAGCAAGTAGTAGAGAAGGGTTGGCTTCATTTAAGAATTTTATTAATTGAGATTAAAACTACAGTTTTTTCAGCTTCAGGCTGAAGGAACTGCAGCTAACTGAAAATTGACTTCTGAGCAGTGCTAAATTAAGAAGTTTATTTAATTTTCAGTTAATTTAAGCTCGATGATAAATTCTTAGATAATTTTCTGCCCTGGATAATTGTATTCAGGGCTATTTTTGTATCTATTTATAATTATTCATTTTTCAAAATCACAGCGGAGGTGAATCTATGCCAGAATTAAATGGTGGAGAAATAATTATTGAATCACTAAAGAAAGAAAATGTTGATGTTGTATTTGGCTATCCTGGAGGAGCTGTAATTAACCTCTATGATGCCCTCTACAATTCAGACTTAAAACATTATCTGGGACGACACGAGCAGGGAGTTGTCCATGCAGCTGATGGTTATGCCCGCTCAAGCGGCAAGGTTGGAGTCTGTATTGCTACTTCTGGACCGGGAGGAACAAATCTGGTTACAGGACTGGCCAATGCGCAGATGGACTCTATTCCTCTGGTAGCTTTTACAGGCCAGGTTTCTAGTTCATTAATTGGAAAAGATGCCTTTCAGGAAGCTGATATTACAGGTATTTCCTTACCGATTACCAAACATAACTTTTTAGTAACAGACATTAAGGACCTGGCAAGAACAATTAAGGAAGCTTTTTATATTGCCCGTACAGGCAGACCGGGCCCGGTGCTTATCGACCTGGCCAAAGATGTAACTCAGGCAGTTGCAGAGTTTGACTACCCTGATCAGGTAAATCTGCCGGGATATAGGCCGACTTTTGAAGGTCACAAACTGCAGATCAATAAGGCAGCCAAGGCAATCAATGAGGCCGAGCGCCCCCTCTTATATGTAGGTGGAGGTGCGGTTATCTCAGGCGCAGAAAAAGAACTGCGAGAAATGGTTGATAAAGCAAAAATTCCTGTTACCACAACTCTTATGGCACTTGGAATCTATCCAGAGGATCAGCCTCTGGCTCTCGAGATGCTCGGGATGCACGGAACTCAGTATGCCAATAAGGCAACTTTAGAAACTGATCTTTTAATTGCAGTTGGAGCCCGTTTTGATGATCGGGTAACCGGTAAGCTGGATGAGTTTGCCGCTCAGGCAGATATAATTCAGATAGATATCGATCCTGCCGAAATCGGTAAAAATCTGGATGTAGAAATTCCAATTGTGGGTGATGTAAAGACTGTACTCAGGGAACTGCTTCCCTATATTGAGGAAAAAGAAAATGGCGCCTGGCAGGAGCGGATTAAGGAGCTTAAAGAAAAATACCCACTTAAATATGAAGATGATGGTTCAGAGACTATCAAACCTCAATATATTATGGAAGAAATTGATAAGTATACTGGTGGAGAGGCTACAATTGTCACTGAAGTAGGTCAGCATCAAATGTGGGCAGCTCAATTCCATAAATACAAAAAACCGCGCCAGTTTATTACTTCAGGTGGTCTGGGAACAATGGGCTATGGACTGCCGGCGGCAATTGGAGCTCAGATCGGCCAGCCCAAAGATAAGGTTGTGCTGATTGCAGGTGACGGCAGTATTCAGATGAATATTCAGGAGCTGGGTACAGCACAGGCCTATAATATTCCAATCAAGATAGTTATCTTTAATAATAAGTATCTGGGAATGGTCAGACAGTGGCAGGAAATCTTCTTTGAAAAGAGATATTCTTCAACTAAGATTCCAGCCCCTAATTTTGTCAAAATGGGAGAAGCTTATGGTATCTGGTCTAAATCTGTTGACAAAAAATCTGAACTTGACAGTGCCCTAAAGGAAGCAATGGAGCATGATGGTCCGGCTATCTTAGATGTACACATTCCGGAAGAAGAAAATGTCTATCCAATGGTACCAGCAGGTGCCGGCTTAAAAGATATGATAGGAGGATAATTTATGACACATATTTTATCAGTTTCCGTACTTAATAAGCCCGGTGTTTTAACCAGAATTGCCGGACTCTTTAGTCGGCGGAATTTCAATATTGAGAGTTTAAATGTTGGTAAAACTGAAAACCCCGAGATTTCCCGGATGACAATTGTAGTTCAGGGTGATGAGAAGGTCTTAGAGCAGGTTACCAAACAGCTGCATAAGTTGATTAATGTTTTAAAGATTACTGAGCTTGATAAAAATTCAATTGTGGAAAGAGACTTAATTTTAATCAGAGTTAAGTGTACTCGCAAGCAGCGGTCGGAGATTATTCAGATTGCTGACACATTTAGAGCCCAGATTGTTGATGTTGCACCTGACAGCCTGATGATTGAGGCAACAGGTACAGAAGATAAGCTGGAAGCTCTGACAGAACTTTTGAGGGATTTCGGTATAGCAGAATTTGTAAGGACAGGAACAGTGGCCTTAAGCAGAGGTCAGGCGCAGAAATAGTTCCTGTTAATTTTATTATCAATTTAATTAAAAATATAAGAACATAAAAGGAGAAGATAAGAATGGAAATATATTACGATAAGGACGCAGATTTAAAGTACTTAGAGGATAAAGTAGTTGCAGTTATTGGTTATGGTAGTCAGGGTCATGCCCAGGCTCAGAACTTAAAGGACAGTGGAGTTAATGTAGTAGTTGGATTAAGAAAAGAGAGCTCAAGCTGGCCGGTAGCAGAAGAGGATGGATTTGAAGTTCTGACAACTGCAGAAGCGGCAGAAAAAGCAGATTTAATTCAGATTTTAATTCCTGATATCAAGCAGGCTTCAGTCTTTAAAAATGATATTGAACCCAATTTAGAAGACGGTAATGCTTTAGTTTTCTCACACGGTTTAAATATTCACTATGATCAGATTGTACCCCAGAAAAATGTTGATGTCTTTATGGTTGCACCCAAGTCACCCGGACATTTAGTGCGCAGACTATATGAAGATGGTAAGGGTGTTCCCGGCTTACTGGCTGTATACCAGGATTATACAGGTAAAGCTTATGATTTAGGTTTAGCTTATGCTAAAGGAATCGGCTGTACTCACGCCGGAGTTATTGAGACAACCTTTAAAGAAGAAACAGAAACTGACCTCTTTGGTGAGCAGGCAGTATTATGTGGGGGAACAACAGCACTTGTAAAAGCAGGGTTTGAAACTCTAGTTGAAGCAGGGTACCAGCCAGAAATCGCTTATTTTGAGGTTTTAAATGAGCTGAAATTAATTGTAGACCTGATGTTTGAAGGCGGAATTTCTACCATGCGTGATTCTATTTCGGATACAGCTCAGTACGGAGATTTAGTTTCCGGCCCGAGGGTTATCGACGAGCATGTTAAAGAAAATATGCAGGCAGTTTTAGAAGATATTCAGACCGGTAAATTCACTAGAGAGTGGATTTTAGAAAATCAGGCAAACCGCCCTGTATTTAATTCCTTAACCGAAAAAGACGAAAATTCTCAGATAGAAGCAGTAGGACGTAAATTAAGAAAGATGATGTCCTGGATTGACTAATTATCGAGGACAGACTAAAGGTGGTGAAATAAAATGGCAAGCGTTAAAATATTTGATACAACACTAAGAGATGGTGAGCAGTCTCCGGGGGTTACTTTAATCCCTGAAGAAAAGCTGGCAATTGCCAAACAGCTGGCCAAGATGAAGGTCAATGTAATTGAAGCCGGCTTTCCGATTTCTTCCGATGGTGACTTTAATGCTGTTAAAATGGTTGCTGAGAATGTAAAGGAAGTTGAAGTTGCAGCTCTGGCCAGATGCCGTAAGAGTGATATTGATCGGGCCTGGGAGGCTGTAAAGGGTGCCGGAAATCCAAGAATCCATATTTTCATCGCATCTTCACCGATTCACTTAGAATATAAACTGCAGATGTCAGAAGACGAAGTTTTAAATAATGCAGTTGAGGCTGTTAAATATGCAGCTCAGTATACAGATAACATTGAGTTTTCAGCTGAGGATGCCTCCCGGACTGGGACTGATTTTCTGGCCCGACTTTTTGAGGCAGTAATCGAGGCTGGAGCAAAGGTGATCAATATTCCGGATACAGTGGGTTATGCTGTTCCCTCAGAATTTGGGCAGCTGATCAAAGATGTCAGGGAAAAGACTCCCAATATCGAGCAGGCAGAAATCAGTGTTCACTGTCACAATGATCTGGGCCTGGCAGTAGCCAACTCTCTGGCAGCTATTGAAAATGGAGCGACCCAGGTTGAGGTCTCAGTCAATGGGATTGGTGAGCGGGCAGGTAATGCAGCCTTAGAAGAAATTGTAATGGCTTTATATACCAGACAGGATTATTATGACCTGGATGTAACTCAGGATACAACCCAGATTGCCAGACTTTCTAAACTGGTGGCCAATTCTACCGGTATTTCTCTGCAGGCCAATAAGGCAATTGTGGGCGCCAATGCTTTTGCTCATGAGGCGGGAATCCATCAGGATGGTGTGATTAAGGAAAGGACTACCTATGAGATTATGGATGCTAAAACCATTGGACTCGACCACAATAAGCTGGTCTTAGGTAAGCATTCCGGCCGCCATGCTCTAAAAGATTTCCTAAAAAAATATGACTATGAGCTTGATGATGAGAGCTTTGAAGGTTTCTTTAAACGCTTTAAAGACCTGGCAGATAAAAAGAAAAATGTGAGCAATGCAGATATTATTGCTCTTTTAGATAATGAGCTCTATGATTATGAAAAAATCTATGAGATGGAATATATCTCCGTTCTGACCGGTAAGGGCTTACTGCCCACAGCCACAGTTAGACTCAAAAAAGAAGGAGAGATTATTCAGTCTGCAGCCTGTAATGGTGATGGTCCGGTTGACGCAATTTTTCAGACCATCAATGAGCTGACCGGAATTGATGATATTAAGCTGATGTCCTATAAGATTGATGCCGTTACAGAAGGTAAGGATGCCCTGGGAGAGGCCTTTATTGCCGCCGAAATTGACGGCAAAATTTTCACCGGTCATTCTTCCCAGACAGATATTACCGAAGCCAGTGCAGCTGCCTATCTGGAAGCGATTAATAAGTATCTTGTATATACTAAAAACAAATAAAATCAAAACAGCCTGAGGTAGCTCGGGCTGTTTAAGAATATTTTCAAAAAAATCTATAATATTATAAGGAATTTAAGAGGAGTGATTAACTAAATGGGAATGACAATGATCGAAAAGATCCTGGCTGCTCATTCTGATCAGGATGAGTTAAAACCTGGAGATATCGTAAATGCCAGAGTTGATATGGTGCTCGGTAATGACATAACAACTCCAGTAGCTGTCAAGGAATTTGAAAAGATTGGTGTAGATAGAGTATTTGATAAGGATAGAATTGCAATTGTGCCTGATCATTTTACCCCGAACAAAGATATTAAAGCAGCAGAGCAGGTTAATATGATCAGAAAGTTTGCAAAAAAGTATGAGATTACAAACTTTTTTGAAGTCGGTCAAATGGGAATCGAGCATGTTTTATTACCGGAAAAGGGTCTGACTCTGCCGGGAGAAATCATTATTGGTGCTGACTCTCATACCTGTACTTATGGTGCTTTAGGTGCTCTAGGAACAGGAGTTGGAAGTACTGATATGGCAGCAGCAATGGCTACAGGTAAAGCCTGGTTTAAGGTGCCGCCGACTATTAAAATTGTTTATACCGGTGAGCTCAAGCCCCATGTCAGCGGTAAGGATTTAATTTTATATACAATCGGTAAAATCGGTGTTGATGGAGCTCTATATAAGGCAATGGAATTTACGGGAGAGGCAATAGAAAATCTCTCTATGGACGGCAGGATGACAATGTCCAATATGGCAATTGAAGCTGGCGGTAAAGCCGGACTGATTGCAGCAGATGAGAAGACCGAAGCCTACCTTAAAGATAAGGCTCAGCGGGATTATACTGTGCTTAATGCAGATTCGGATGCAGAATACGAAGAGGTTATTGAGATCGATGTCAGTCAGATTTCACCTCAGATTGCTTTCCCGAGCCTGCCTGAGAACACTAAAGGCCTGGATGAAATTGATGAAAAAATTGAAATTCAGCAGGCGGTTATCGGTTCCTGTACCAACGGCCGTCTGGAAGATTTAAGAGCAGCGGCAGAGATCTTAAAGGGACAGAAAGTCAATGAAAATGTGCGCTGTCTTGTTTTCCCTGGTACCCAGAAGATTTACAAACAGGCAATGAACGAAGGCCTTTTTGATATCTTTATTGATGCCGGAGTAGCAGTTTCCACACCAACCTGTGGACCCTGTCTGGGTGGACATATGGGTATTTTAGCTGAAGGAGAAAGAGCCATTTCTACCACCAACCGTAACTTTATTGGTCGGATGGGCTCAACCAAAAGTGAAGTATATCTTGCAAGTCCAGCTGTAGCAGCAGCCTCGGCAGTCAAAGGTTATATTGCCGGTCCAGAGGAGGTTAAATAATGAAGTTAAAAGGAAAAGTATTTAAATATGGAGATAATGTAGATACAGATGTAATTATTCCGGCCCGCTATCTTAATTCCTCAGATCCTGAGAACTTAGCGGCCCACTGTATGGAAGATATAGATGCAGATTTTGCAGATGAGGTAAGTGAAGGTGATATTATTGTTGGTGGTAAAAACTTTGGCTCCGGTTCTTCAAGAGAGCATGCACCACTGGCGATTAAATATGCCGGAGTTTCCTGTGTGGTAGCAGAAAGTTTTGCCCGCATTTTTTACCGCAACTCAATTAATATCGGCCTGCCGATTTTAGAATCCCCGGAAGCCGTTCAGGCAGCAGAAGCCGGTGATGAGCTGGAAGTCGATATTGACAAAGGTGAGGTTAAAAATCTGCGCACAGGTGAAACCTATCAGGCAGCACCCTTTCCTCCCTTTATGCAGGAGATCATTAAAGATGGCGGCCTGATCGAGCATGTCAAAAAGGAGCTGGTATAGATGTCAAATATAGCCTATATACCGGGAGATGGAATTGGAGAAGAGGTAACCCGACAGGGAATCAAGGTTTTAGAATACCTCGATGGTGCCTATAATCTGGGGCTCAAATTCGAAAAATTTGACCTCGGGGCAGAAAGATATCTAAAAACCGGTGATATTCTGCCGGCTGATGTTTTAAATAAGCTCGAAACCTTTGATTCAATCTATCTCGGGGCTGTTGGTGACCCCAGAGTTGAACCGGGAGTTTTAGAAAAGGGTATTTTACTTAAATTACGCTTTTACTTTGACCAGTATGTAAATTTAAGACCGATTAAATTATATAAGGAAGAATTTTCTCCACTTAAAGGTAAGGGAATTAAGGACATTGACTTTACTGTAGTTAGAGAAAATACTGAGGGTATTTATGCCGGTATCGGCGGCTTCTTAAAGAAAGATACCCCGGATGAAGTAGCAACTCAGGAAATGATTTCGACCCGTAAAGGTGTGGACAGGGTAATTAAATATGCCTTTGAGTATGCTCAAGAATTTGGGAGAGAGCCTAAACTGACTGTCTGTGATAAGAGCAATGTTTTAACCTATGCTCACAACCTGTGGCAGCGGTCTTTTAAAGAAATGGGTAAAAATTATCCTGATGTGGAGCAGAATCACTTTTTAGTTGATGCAATTACAATGAAGATGGTCCGCAATCCGGAAATTTTTGATGTGATTGTCACCTGCAACATCTTTGGTGATATTATTACTGACCTCGGTGCAGAAATTCAGGGTGGAATGGGAATGGCTGTTTCTTGTAATATTAATCCAGACAGTATCTCAATGTTTGAGCCTGTTCACGGAAGTGCACCAGATATTGCCGGTCAGAATATAGCCAATCCACTGGCAGCTGTTTTAGCAGCCGGTATGATGCTGAGAGAACTCGGCTATGGCAATCTAACACCAAAGGTAGAAGAGGCTGTTAAAGATGCTTTAGAGAATGAGATGGTAACTGCCGATCAGGGTGGAGACTTAAGTACAGATGAAGTTGGGGATTATCTGGTTCAAAATCTCAAAAGCAAAGAGGAAGGTGAGTAGTGATGACTAGTGGGATTAACAATTTATGATACGACTTTAAGAGATGGCTCACAGGGAGAAGGAATTTCTTTATCACTCGATGATAAGCTGAGAATCACGAGACAGTTAGACCGTTTTGGTATTGATTTTATTGAAGGTGGCTGGCCGGGATCTAATCCCAAGGATGAAGCTTATTTTAGGGAAGTTCAGAATATGGACTTGGATCACGCGGAGATAACCGCCTTCAGCTCAACTAGAAGGGCAAATATTAAAGCTGCCGAAGATCCCAATATTTTAAAACTGGTTGAGGCCGGGGTTGACTATGTGACGATTTTTGCTAAAAGCTGGGATCTTCATGTTACAGATGCCCTGCAGATTCCGCTGGCAGAAAATATAGAGATGATCAAAGATACAGTTTCCTTTTTAAAATCAGAGGGCTTAAATGTTTTCTTTGATGCCGAGCATTTCTTTGATGGCTATGTTGCCAATCCAGATTATGCTTTAAAAACATTAAAGGCAGCTGCTGAGGCTGGAGCTGAACTCTTAATTTTATGTGATACCAATGGTGGGATGCTTCCTTCTCAGGTAACAAAAATTGTGCAGGAGGTTAAAGCAGAGTGTAAAACTCCTCTTGGTATCCATGCCCACAATGACGGCAGTCTGGCTGTAGCCAATTCGCTGGCTGCTTATGAAGAAGGAGCAGTTCAGGTTCAGGGTACAGTTGGCGGCCTGGGTGAGCGCTGTGGGAATGCAGATTTATGCAGTGTAATTCCCGCTCTGCAGTTAAAGTACGGAGAAAAGGTTGTTTCAGATCAGCAGCTTAAACAGCTAAAGCCATTATATTTCTTTGTTACCGAAACTGCCAATTTGATTCCAATCAACAATAAGCCTTATGTCGGTAAAAGTGCCTTTACTCATAAAGGTGGGATCCACGTCAGTGCGGTTCGCAAAAATCCGCATACCTACGAGCATATCGAGCCGGAGCTGGTTGGGAATGAGCGCCGGGTCTTGGTCTCGGAGCTGGCAGGTAAATCAAATCTCCGCTACAAATTAAAGGAAATTGGCTTTAATCTGGAAGATTTCTCTGATCAGATGATCAAAAAGCTGATCAAAAAAGTTAAAACTCTGGAAAACCAGGGCTATCAGTTTGAAGGAGCAGAGGCTTCTCTGATTCTTTTAGCTTTCAGAGAATTTAAAGATTACAGGTCTTTCTTTGAGATTGAGGATTTCAGAACCAACAGTGTAAATAGAGAAAATGAAACCTACTCGGAGGCGGTTGTGAAAATGACTGTCAATGGAGAGAAGGTTCATATTGCTGCTGATGGTGATGGACCGGTTAATGCTCTGGATAACTGTTTTAGGAAGGCTTTAGTTTCCTTTTATCCAGAAATAACTGAAACCAAATTAATTGACTACAAAGTTAGGGTGCTGAACGGTAATGATGGTACAGCAGCCAAGGTAAGGGTTTTAATTGAGACTGCTGACCTCGAAAAATCCTGGACAACTGTTGGCGTTTCGACCAATATTATTCAGGCTTCCTGGGATGCACTGCTGGATAGTATAGAATACTGGCTCTTAATTGAAGCTGGAATCAGTATCAAGTAGGAAAAGAAAATCGAAATATTTAAAGTGACAGCTGTGGAGTAATATCTGCAGCTGTTTTTTATATTTATATTGTGTATTTATTCACTAATAAAATAGTTATTAATATACATTTATTAACAATTATATAAATATTATTTTGAATTATAAGAAAAAAATTACAAAAATATGCAGGAAAATAAATTTTTATCGTGAATAATAAAATTATCAGAAAAAATATTAACATTTTATATAAATATAATAAAAAAATGGAAATTAATATAGACATAAAACAAGGTGGGTGGTAAAATAATGCAGAGTTTTTGTGAATTTTTATACAATAAATACAGCTTTTCTCCTCAAAATCAGCTTAAAATTAAAGAAAAAACAGAAACTGAAGGAATTAAAGCTTTAATTGATTATCTCAGAGAAGAAAAATTGCTTACTGAAGATGAACTGCTGCAGGCAGTAGCAGCATATTTTGAAATTGATTTATTTAGGCATTCCAAAATTAAAGCAGTAAAAAATTCAAAACTGCAGCTCGATATCTCTCAGGTAGAAAAGTATAGTCTGATTCTGTTGTCAGAAGCTGAGGGAGAGTATTTATTTGGGACTTTATATCCACCGGATTTATTTTTAGAGGAAAATTTGAAATTTAAATTCAAAGATAATATCAAATTTTATCTGATGTCTGAAGCTGAATTTAAAGAGAAGAAGAATTTAATTTACAGCAACTATTTTCAGCTGGATCAGCAGGAACTGCTGAGTGAACTTGGAGATTTTAAAAAAATTGACAGCAGAGACATAGACAGCTTAAAAAATATAGTAGAAGATGCACCGGTGGTTAAGCTTTTAAACAAAATCTTAACTGAGGCAATTTCTTTAAATGCCAGTGATATTCACCTGGAAAAAAAGAAAAATTATTTTAAAGTCAGGTACAGAATTGATGGTATTTTAAAAAGTTATTATAATTTGCCGGCAGAAATAGCTGCAGCTGTAATTTCCCGGATTAAAATTATTTCGGCAATGGACATTACAGTCCGCCATCTGCCTCAGGATGGCAAGATGGAATTTGAATTTCAAAACTCAAATTATGATATTCGAACTTCGGTAATTCCAACTATTTACGGGGAAAAAGCTGTTTTAAGGCTTTTATTAAGAAACAACCGACTCTTAAAAGTTGAGGAATTAAATTTTAGCAGTTATAACTTAAATAGATTTGAAAAAATTTTCAACTATAATTCGGGTATAATTCTACTCTCAGGTCCTACTGGAAGCGGGAAAACTACAACCTTATTTTCAATTTTAAACAGGCTAGCAGCAGAAAAAAATAACATTATAACTGTTGAAAATCCGGTTGAATACAGGCTGGAACTATTAAATCAGATAGAGATAAATGAGGCTCAGGGGCTCAGCTTTCCAGTGGTTTTAAGGTCTATTTTAAGACAGGATCCGGATATTATAATGATTGGAGAAATTAGAGATAAAGAAACTGCAGAAATAGCTGTTAGAGCGGCAGTAACCGGACATCTTGTTTTAAGCACCATTCATACTATCGACAGTATATCTGCCGTCAGTAGACTACTTGACATGGGAATTGCTCCTTATTTAATCAGCAGTACCCTCAATGCAGTTGTAGCTCAGAGATTGCTGCGGAAATTATGTCCTCACTGTCGGAAAAAAAGAAACCTGAAAGCGGAAGAGAAAAATCTGATCAGTGAACAAAAATCTAAATTTCTTTACCAGGCAGCAGGCTGTGAGAAATGTAATGATGGTTATCAGGGGAGAACAACAGCGGCAGAGGTTTTATTAATCAACCCAAAACTGAGGCAGCTGATCAACCAGCAGGCAGAATATGGGCTGCTCAAAAGAGAAGCAGAGGCTTCAGGGATGATAAGTCTGGCAGACGCTGCTTTTGAGAAATTAAAAAAGGGAATTACATCCTGGGAAGAAATTCTAAGGGTAATTGAACTGCAGTCCTGATGGGGGGAGATTTCAATTAATTTTAAGAAAAAATTTGACCTAAAGTTTTTTGCAGCTCAGCTGCGAGTTATGCTGGAGTCAGGTCTTAATTTAAACAGGGCCTTAATGATCATCTCCAGACAGACAAATAATAACCAGCAGGTAGAAATTTATAATGAGCTGCTGAAAAATATTGAATCCGGCCTGAGCCTGGCAGAAGCAATGGAAGAAGATGAAGTTTTTACAGATCTTTTTAAAGCAGTTGTTAAAGCAGGAGAGAAAAGTGGTAGTCTGGTTGAGGTTTTAAAAAGTCTGGAAAATTACTACAGCAGCAGAGAGAAATTAAAAAAAGATATAAAAAAGGCTGCTTTTTATCCCCTGACAGTGATCACCGCAGTATTTATAGCAGCAGCCTTTATTTTTAAATTTATTCTGCCCGTATTTATTGATTTATTTGCTGAATTCAGTGGTGATCTGCCGCTGATTACTGTACTTTTTCTTAAACTGAGTCAGCTATTTAATAATTATTTTATTTTAATCTTAATTTTCATAATATTGTTAACAATAGCTTTTATATATTTTTTTAGAAGTCAGGAAAGAAGAGATTTAAAAAGTAGTTTTCTGCTTCAAATCCCACTTATATCTATTATTTATCGGGACTTAATTTTAACCCAGATAGCTACTTATTTAGCTCTACTTTTAAAAAGTGGTTTAAAATTAATTTCTGCTCTTGAACTTTTAAAAAATATAATCAGTGATTATCAGTATCAAAAATTCATTGAGCAGACAACTTTAAATATTTCAAAGGGAGCCTCTTTAACAGATTGTTTTGGAGATAGTAAATATATTCCCGATGTATTCTACTATCTTTTAATGACTGGAGAAGAGACAGCCCAGCTGGAAAACATGTTGGAAAGAGCAGGTGATTATTATTACCAAAAATTAAGTGAAGAAATTGCCAGAATGCTGCAGTATTTAGAGCCTTTATTAATAACATTAACTGCAATTTTTGTTGCTTTACTTGCTGCAGCAGTAATGATGCCGATGTTTCAGATCTATTTAATCATCTAATTAGACTGATGTTAATTGTGAGTCAGAAATAGTTTCAACCTAATGGAAACCTATGAGAGAAAGGAATTTATTAATGAAAAATATTTTTAAAGAGATAAATCCGGCCAAAAAAGAAGAGGGATTTACCCTGATCGAGTTGCTAATTGTGATTGTGGTGCTGGGAATTTTAATGACAATGGCGGTGCCAGCTTTAAGTGGAGTAAAAAACAAGGCAGATACAGCAGTTGCCAAAGCAGATCTGCATAATATTATGCACAGCCTCGAGATGTATTATCTTGATCATGGAGAATATCCGGGGCAGAGTACAAAGACTGATCTAAGTGCAGTCAGCAGTGATTTAAGTGAATTAAGTATTAAAAACCCAGCCTCAGATTACAGCTATCAGAGTGATACTGACACAGGTGCTGAAAAATATTTAATAATTTATCAGGCTGCTTCAGATGAATTCTACTACATTTCAACTGCAGAATCTTCCTTAAGTGGTCCTGATTCCACCGAGCCGACATTATAGTTAAATGAAAGCTGAACAGGGTTTTACTTTAATTGAAGTTCTACTGGTAATTACAGTAATGGGGATTTTATTTTCAGTCAGCTATCAGCCTCAGTTTAAAGATGGTTTTAAGATTGAGCAGGAAATAGAAAGCCTGGCAGCTGATTTGCGCTGGGCCAGAAATAAAGCGATTCTTGACAATCAGACCTATATTTTTAGGATTTACACGATCAAAGAAAGTGCTGATAAAAATAAAATCCCCTATTATCTCTATGTTAAAGAAGATGGCAGGAAGATAATTAAGAAAAAAGGATATTATTCTGCCGGTTTAATCCTTTATAAAACTTTAAGCCTTAAAGTTGTAGAAGGAGATTACTATGAGTGGATCAGGTTTAATAATACTGCAACAGCAAGAGGAGGAACAGTTGCCCTGGCTGAGGCAAAAATCGGGGCTCAAAAATATTCGATTACAGTAAATCAATTAGGGAGGGTTAGAATTGAAAAATAATGCCGGTTTTTCACTACTGGAAGTCATAATCACAATTTCACTGGCCGGAGCTGTACTGGCAGTGATGAGCAGAACAATTAAAACAGGTCTGGAAGTCCATACTTTTCTGGCAGAGAAAAATGCAGCGGTAAACTGGACAGAATCAGTTTTAGAGGCCTATAAAAATAGAGAACTATTGACTGAAGGAGTTGAAGATAGCAGCAGTGAATTTATCAGGAATTTAGAAGTTTTAGAAAAAGAATCTCTACCCAGAGATTATGAGATGACAAGAGTGGAGGTGATTCCATTTGAAAAAGACGGGGTAAAATATGACGGCCTATATAAATTAAAGGTTGAAGTTGATTTTAAATGTAGAAATAAGGAGCATCAAAATGAAGTTCTCAGCCTACTGCAGAAATAAAATTAAGGGTGCTGAAGGTTTCACTCTACTTGAAATACTGCTGGTAATTACAATTTCTTCTCTGCTGGCAGCAGTTTTTATGCAGCTGATTACAAAACTTTATCAGAACAACAGGTTTTTTAATCTGCATAATTCATGGCAGCTGGACGGCTATTTAGTGCTTGATTTTATAGCTTTTCAGATAAAAAATGCCAGCATAGTTGAGCTGATCAGCAGTCAGGAAATTGATATTTTCAGTTATTATGATGGAGAATACCAGTGGCTTAAATTTAATGTTTATCAGAGTGGGGGCAGCAGCTCACTGGGAAGAGCAATTGGAAGTAGTGATCCTGATTTTAAAGATTTCGGTAGAAATCTGGCCCTGCTGGATCGGATTGAGTCTTTGAATTTTGAAATGGATGCTTCAGGTTTATTAAAAATAACTCTCTATCTAGAAGAAGATGGCGAGAGATTAACAATTAGCAGGTTAATTGATATTTAGTTTTGAAATCTTAATAAAGCAGGTATAGATGATGAATTTATCAGGAAATAGAGGTTTTGTCTTATTTATAAGCTTAATATTAATTACTCTGATCGGGCTATTTATTCCACTTCTGATTCAGCAGCAGAAAATCAATTACAGAATTCTACAGAATCGAATTACTGCCTCTCAAAATATTGAAGCTGTTGAGGCAGGTCTGCAGTATCAGCTTTATTTTTTAAAAGAAGAGGGGCTGCTGCTTGCTGAGAGCCTGGAATTAAACAGTCAGTTAAAAGTAGAGCTTTTAGGAGAGGAGGATGATAACTTTATTTACTTAACTGCCAGCGTAGCAGGTAGTATTCCCTATAATGCTGAACTGAAACTGGAAAAAGAAACTCTAAAAATTATTGAGAAAAAAATATATAGGAGTGAGTGATGATGTTTAATAATTATTATTCTGTAACAATTCCAGCTGAAGATGGTCTTAGAAATCTGGTTGCCAGAGCCAAAGACAATAAGATAAATTTTGTAGATGGAATTAAAGAGCTTTCTTCGATTGGTAAAATTAAAAAGTTCAATTTTAACTGTCAGTATGTTGTTCTATTACCAGCAGCCTCTTTATTTTATCATTCTGTTGCCCTGGAGGAAAAGAACCCTTACAGGATCAGTGAAGACAGTATCTTAAGTAAATTTGCTGAAGTTAAAAGCAATTTTGAAGAGGAGTATTATTATGATTACTTAGAAATTGTTTCTGAGCAGACTCAGGAGCGGAAAATTAAATTTTTTGCAGCCGATAAAACAATGCTGGATCCTCTAACAGCAGATATGGATAAATATAAAAATAATTATCTGGTATCTGCCCTACCGGTGGCTGTATTTTCAGTAATCAATAAAATTGTTTCGGCAGCAGATTATCTTCTTTATTATAAGATAAATGGAAGTTATACCCTGCTGACAGCTGTAGATAAAAAACTTGATTTGCTCCAGTCTTCAATTAAGGAGACAGAGCTGCAGCAGGAAATTAATAAGACCAGGAAATATTATTTAAACAATAAAAATCTAGAGCTGGAAATTCTGGAAGGTAAAAGTGAGCTGCTTAATTTAAGTGATCTAATAGAGCTGGAAGCTGATGACTTTGTCTTTTTAACCTCTCTGCTCTGGAGCATCAGCAGATGCCAGTGATCTTTAAGGAGAAAAAGTATGATCGGCTATTTATTATAATGAAGGAGTTATTAATTATAGTTTTACTGCTGCTTCTTTCGCTGCTTATTATAAATTATTTTCTGGATAAGCATAATCAGGGCTATCAGGCGGAACTGATTCAGCTGCAGCAGGAAGAATTGAAATATTTATCCTTAATTAAAAAGAACGAAGAAAATCAGTTAGCCGAGAATTCTGCAGCTGAAAAATACAATTTATTAATAACTCTAACCGGCTGCAGTAAAGAAATTAAATTAAATTCTCTTCACTTGAAAAACGAAAAACTTACTCTCACGGCAGAGAGTAAAGAGCAGGGTCTGATCTTAAAATTTGTTGATTCCTTAAAAGCTGATCACACTTTTACAAATGTAAATTTGCTCAGATTGACCCAGCAGAATGGATATAATTTTCAGCTGGAAACTATTATCAGGTAGTGATGGAGGTAAAGGATGAAAAGAAAAAAGCTTGTGATTATTTCGGCAGTTTTCCTGCTCTGTTTGCTCTTATTTATGCAGTTTGGGAAAAGTAGAGAGCAGCTTGCAGTAAGGAGAAGTCTGGAGAGTGAAATTGAAGCCCGGCAGAAACAGATTCTTATATTAGAGAACAAATATACTTCAGCAGAGAGCTCAGAAAAGACTCCAGTTAGAGAGCAAAAATATAATTTAAAAGACTCTACTGCTCAGATACTGGCAGAAATCAAGCTCTATGACCTGGAACTTATTGATTTCAGCAGTGGAGAAAATGAGCTTAATTTAAATCTGCAGGGAGAATTTAAATCAATCCTCAGCTTTATCTATTATTTAGAGACTAAATTAAAGTTTCTGGAGATTGCTGAGTTCAAAATCAAGGATGACAGTAGAAATCTTTTTTTCTTTATAAAATTAAAAAATGAGCTGATATAGATGAAAAGAATATTGAAAAACAAAAAAATCATTTTACTTCTAACTGTTCTATTACTATTAGTAATATTTTCTGCCTACATTAAGACTTCCGAAGTTAAACTGACTGAGATTTATCAAAAGCCTGAAGAGACTGAAGCTGAATTTTTTTTAAAAGGAGAAAAAGCTTCAGAAAAAAATGAAAAAATAGTAAGAAAAGAAGAAACCGTGGAGGACAGCAGAGAAGCCAAAGTTGCAGTTAGTAAAATAGCACTAATTAGTGAAATTAAAGACCCATTTAAAGCAGATTCAGATTCCAGCAGTGGTCAAAAAGCGGCAGCAGAGAAAGAGCAGAGAAAAAATATTTATCCCGCTGAGTTAATAGATTTAGAAAAAAATGTTATTGCCAGTGATTTAATTAAAAATACTGCTCGGGATAATAAGCTGCAACAGGAGAATCCAAAAGAATCCGAATTAAAGCCTGAACAGAACAGTGTAAATCAAGTGGCTGCTGAAAACAAATTAAATATAGCTCAACTGCAGCTTCCCTTTAAACTGCTGGGAATTATCAGGCAGAATAATAATTCTGCGGTTCTTTTTCGCTATCAGGGGCAGGCTGTTGTAAAAAGTGAAAATGATAAGATTGGCCAGTTTACGATTAAAGAGATTCAAAATAAAGAGATAATTATTGGTTATCAGCAGGCAGAAAGAGTTATTAAGCTCTGGGAGGATGGAAAAAATGAAAACTAAAGTATTAAAACTGCTTCAGATATCAATTTTGCTAATTACACTTCTGCTGTTCTCTGCTTTTGTTAGAGCAGAAACTGCAGCTGAAACTGAATTAATTTCAATTAACTTAAGAGATGTAGAACTGGAAACTGCCTTAATCATGCTGGCAAATACAGCTGAAAAAAATTTGATCTGTGACAGCTCTGTTAAAGGTAAAATTACAGTCATTTTTAATGATATTCCTTTTGAAAATGCTTTGAACTTAATTACTGACAGTTTTAATCTTGACTACAGCAACCAGAACGAAATTATTTATGTCAGTACCAGAGAAAAGATGGCTGCAGAAAATAAAAAAGTTATCAGTAAAAAGTATAAATTTCAAAATTTAAGTTCTGAGCTGGCGGCTGAAATTTTAAAAAAGAATTTTGAAGAAATCAAAGTTATTGATTTAAATAGCGAGGGACTGCTTGTTAACTGCCCGGAAGAGGATTTAAATGAGCTGGAAAAGATAATCAGTCAGATAGATCAGCCGCAAAAACAAATTATGATTAAAGCTCGAATTGAAGAAATAAGCAGAACAAAGATTAAAGAGCTGGGCATCAATCCCAATCAGCTATCTGAATTAAAGATCATTAAAGATGACGCCGGAAACATAGAAAAATTAAAGCCGGGCTGGCCGGAAACACTTAAGGCACTCAATGAAAAAGGACTGTCCAACATCCTGGCCAATCCCAGTCTAATGACACTCGACAGAAAGAAAGCAAAACTGGTGATTGGTGATCAGATTCCAGTCAAGCTGGAAAGAGTTGAGTCTGATAAAACAGTTTCCACCATCAGTTATATTGAAGCCGGTATTGTACTAGAATTTCTGCCAAAGATTATCAATGAAAACCAGGTGCTTTTAGAAATAAAGCCTTCTGTAAATAGTATCGGTCAGATTTTGGCTGATGGGCTGCCGGCAGTAAATTCGCGCAGTGCTGAAACTACAGTAATTTTAGAAAATGGAGAAACCCTGGCAATTGGTGGCTTAATCAAAAAAGATGAGTTAAAAACAATCAGAGAAGTTCCAATTCTTGCTGATCTGCCGCTGCTGGGAGCTTTATTTTCGGCCTCAGAAAACACAGATATAGAAACAGAACTAATAATTTTTATTACTCCCGAAATCATAAAAACAGAAAACAAATTGAGACAGGCAGAGAAAGATGAGGCAGTTTCTAATCAAAATGTTAAAAAAATCAGCAGTCAAAAAGAGGAGATTAAAGGGGAAAAGGAGAATAAAACATATAGAGAGTTTAAAACACTGACTGCAGAAGAATTAGAAGAAATTTTAAATAATTAAAAGGATATTTGTATTTTTTAGAGAATTTTAATTCAGGGGAAACCCTGAATTTTCTTTTAAAAACTGCTTTTATTAATATTTAAAGATAATCATGAAAGGCAGCTGATCAGATTGCTGACTAAAATTGATAAAAAGATAAATCTAAAAAATATAATTATCTATCTAATTTTCTCTGCAAATTTTTTGATATTATTTGCCTATTTACCCTTTTATCAGGAATTTCAGCTTTTTAAGAGGGCTGATAATAGCTATCAGCTGCTGCGCTTTGATAATATTTATTTTCCCCGTTTAAAAGTTCTAACTTACAGTGCTTTTATTTTGCTGATCCTATTTCTGATCTATATAATTAAAAATCAGGATAATATTAAAAATAATGTCTTTAATTATCTTATTTTTTCACTTTTTATTATGTTTTCATTTTCAACCTATTTTGCTGTTGATCCATTTACAGCTTTAAATGGGAGAATTTATCGCTGGGAGGGGTTTATTGCCCTGGCAGCCTATCTTTTTTTCAGTTTTTTAACTGCAAATCTGGTAAAAAAATTAAATCACTTTAAAATCTACGCCTATTTAATCTGGGCTTCTGCGGCAGTTTTATCAATTTATGGATTGCTGCAGTATTTTGGTTTTGACTTTATTAAAAGAGATCCTTTACGAGAGAATTGGTACCGAGCCTTTGCTACCTTTGGTAATCCTAATTTTGCTGCCAGTTTTGCTGTTCTAGTTCTGCCCACCTTTATTTTGCTCTATCTGGTTTTAAAACAGAACAGTTATAAAATTGCAGCTTTTACAGGCAGCTCTCTGGTGTATGGCTTTTTGCTGAGTACAGCAACCAGAGGTGCCTGGCTTGCTTTTTTTCTAACAGTAACAGCAGCAGTTATCTTGCTTTTTGATTATCTTAAGCAGAAGAAAAAGGAAATTCTCAAACTGTTTCTTGTTTTCATTTTAATAACTATCTTTTTAAATTCCTTTCACGGTGGCTTAACCGGGCTCAGGTTTATCAGTATCTTCCACGATCTGCAGGATCTTTCTTCAGCTGAAGAGGAGGAAATAGATAGGGTGGGATCAAATAGAATCTTCATTTATAAAAATTCTCTACCGCTGCTGCTTGAAAATCCAATCCTGGGAGCAGGCCCTGATAATTTTGCTGAAGTATTTCCCCAGCAGAAATACAGAGAATTTGCCGGCAGTAAAAATCAGATAGTTGATAAAGCACATTCAGAATATCTTCAGCTTGGGGTAACGGCAGGAATACCTGCTTTAATAATTTATTTAGCCTTAATTGCATATGTTTTATTTCAGCTGCGGCCAAAAGCCGTGCAAAAAATTGAGCTGGCTCAGAAAGAAGGCCTCAAGAAATTTATTAAATTAACTCTGTTTTTTTCTATACTTGCCTATGTACTTCAGGCAGTATTAAATATAAGTGTTGTCACAGTAGCTCCCGTATTCTGGACCATCCTTGGTTTTGCTGGAGCATATATTATAAATTTTAAAGATGATTAGTTTGAGGAGGAGAGTAGTAGATGAAAATTGTTTTAACCGGTTTTATGACAGCAGGAAAGACCACTGTAGCTAGAATGCTGGCCGATAAAAAGAATTTAAATTTTTATGACAGTGATGATTTAATTGAAGCTAGAGAAAAAATGAGTATTGAAGAGATTTTCACTGTTAAAGGTGAGGATTATTTTAGAAAGCTTGAAAAAGAAGTTATTTCTGAGCTTTTGAGTTCTAAGCAGGATCTGGTTCTGGCTCCAGGGGGTGGCGCGGTTTTAAATGATGAGCTGCGGCAGCTAATGCTGGAACAGGCAGAAGCTTTCTGTCTTGATGTCAGTGCAGAAGAGGTTTTAAGGAGAAATAATAGTGATGAGATAATTAGACCTCTGCTTGAAGTTGATAATCCGCTGGCAAAAATTAATTCACTTTTAACTGAAAGGAAAAAATATTATCAGCAGATCCCGACTCACTTTGACAGTGATCGCTATTCGGCAGCAGAGATTGTGGATTTAATTTTAGCCGAGCTTCCCGATCAAAAACTAAAAATTGAAATCAAAGCCCAGGATTCTTCCTATCCGGTGCTGATTGATCAAAAGTTTAAACAGAGCAGTTTTAGTAAAATTTTAGAAATGATCAGTGGCCGAAAAGTATTTTTGCTGGCCGATCAAATAGTAATGGATAATCATGCTGAGCCGATTATTAATTTAATGGAAGAAAATGCTGAACTGATTAAATTGGAACTTGAAGCTGGAGAACAGATTAAGGACCTTCAGTATCTAAAAAAGGCATATGATATTTTATATGAGAATAATTTCAGCCGCTCTGATTATGTAATTGCATTTGGTGGCGGTACCATTGGTGATCTGGGAGGTTTAATTGCCTCAACCTATTTAAGAGGCTTAAAACTAATCCAGATGCCCACAACCTTAATCTCTCAGCTTGACAGCAGTGTTGGCGGCAAAACAGCTGTTAATTTTAGAGACACTAAAAATTTAATCGGCAGCTTTTATCAGGCAGATTTGGTCTATTATCAGCTGCAGTGGCTTGAAACCCTGGCAATTAGAGAAATAAAATCAGGACTGGGTGAAGTTATTAAATATGCTGTCCTTGGCGGCAATCCATTGTTTGAGATTTTAGCTAATAATAAAGAAAAAATTCTTAATTTAGACCAGGATATCCTGCTTGAAATTTCAAAAATTTCTCTTGAGATGAAGGATTATTATGTCAGTGAAGATGTTAAGGACAGGGGATTAAGAAAAAAACTTAATCTGGGCCACAGTTTCGGTCATGCAGTAGAAGGAGCGGAAAAGTTCAAATACAAACACGGTGAGGCAGTAGTAATGGGAATTGCTTTTACGGCTTTTTTATCCCATAAAATCGGAAAATTAAATGAGGAAGCTTTCCAAAAAATTATCAAGCTGATTCAGGGTTTTGATTATCAGCTTTTCCCTTCCGAAAATATTGATGCCGAAGAACTTGCTTCCTATATTGCCCATGATAAAAAGATTAGTGATAATAAAATGTGGTGGGTTTTAATTAATGATCTTGGAGATACTTATTTAAGTGATAGATTTGATCACAAAAATATTCAAAAATACATGGAGGAATATTTATGCAGAGAGTGGCTGTAATTCATGGACCAAATTTAAATATGCTGGGTTTAAGAGAACCAGAAATTTATGGGACAACTAACTTAAAAATGTTGAACGAAGATTTAAAGACTAAAGCAGAAGAAATTAATTTAGAAATAGAAATCATGCAGAGCAACCATGAGGGAGAAATTGTTGATTATCTGCATCAAAATTACGAAAAGCTGGATGGAGTAATCATTAATCCAGGTGGACTGACTCATACCAGTGTGGTTTTAAGAGACGCTCTGGCTTCTGTAAGACTGCCGGTAATTGAAGTCCATATCAGCAACATTCACCGCCGGGAAGAATTTAGAAAAAAATCAATAACTGCAGGGGCGGCTGTTGGTCAGATAACCGGTCTGGGAGTACAGGGATATCTGCTGGCTCTGGATGGAATAAAAGAGGTATTAAGAAAGGAGAAATATTAGTTATGGAGAAAAGAATAAATAAGCTCAGAGAAAAAATGAAAGAAAAAAATATAGAGGCTTTTTTAGTCACTAAAAAAGAAAATGTTCGCTATTTAAGTCAGTTTACCGGAACTGCAGGTAAACTTCTGATTACCGAAAAAGACAGTATTTTTATTACTGATTTTCGCTATTTAGATCAGGCAGCAGATCAGACAGATGGCTGTGTAATCGAAGAAATAAGCAGCAATTTCATTAAAGGTTTTGCAGAATTATTAAAAAGAAAAAAAATAAAAAATTTAAGTTTTGAAAGCCAGGATCTCAACTTTAAAACATACCAGCAGTTAAAAGAAAAACTGGAATTAGAGAACCTTAATCCAGTTGAATCAGTTGTTGAAAGTTTAAGAATGATTAAGGATTCAAATGAGATTCAGAAAATAAAAAAAGCAGTAGAAATTGCCGATGAGGGATTCCAGTTTTTACTAGATTTTATCGAAGTGGGTAAAAGTGAGAAAGAAATTGCCCTGGAGCTGGAATTTTTTATGAAAAGAAATGGTGGGGAGGCCAACGCCTTTGATTTTATAGTAGCTTCTGGTAAAAGGGGGGCTCTGCCGCATGGGGTTGCCTCAGATAAACTAATAGAAAAAGGAGATCTGGTAACCATTGATTTTGGCACTGTTTATCAGGGATATCATTCAGATATCACCCGGACAGTTGCTGTTGGGGAGCCGGCTTCGGAATTAAAAGAAATCTATCAGCTGGTTTTAGGAGCCCAAGAGAAAGTGATTGCCGAAATCAAAGCCGGAATGAGCTGTGTGGAAGCAGATAAGATTGCCAGAGATTTAATCAAAGATGCCGGTTATGGAGATAACTTTGGTCATGGTCTGGGTCACGGAGTTGGACTTGAAATTCATGAGGGTCCGCGAGTTTCCTATACCTCGGAAGATAACTTAAAACCAGGAATGGTAGTTACAGATGAACCCGGGATATATGTTTCAGGGCTGGGAGGAGTAAGAATTGAGGACGACCTCTTAATCACTGAAAATGGCTGTGAGGTCTTAAATTCAGCTCCCAAGGAATTGATAATTTTATAAATTTAGATTATCAGAAAGCTTATTAAACTCTCATTCAGCCAAAACGCTGAACTTAAAGCTTAATAATTTGTTTAAAAAGCTAATTTCTGCTATAATTGAACTGCAGTAAAAAATAGTGGAGGTGCTTTAAATGATTTCAACAAATGATTTTAATACTGGTTTAACAATAGAGCTGGATGGAGAGGTTTATCAGGTAATAGAATTTCAACATTCAAAATCCGGCAGAGGCAGCGCATTTGTTAGAACTAAATTAAGAAATGTTGAAGAAGGTTACACAATTAATAAGACTTTTAAGGCGGGAGAAAAAGTAGAAACTGCCCATGTCGAAAAAAAGAAGATGCAGTTTTTATACTGGGATGGTAGTGACTATATTTTTATGGACAATGATACTTACGAACAGTTTCATCTCAGTGAAGAACAGCTGGGAGATAAGGTTAAATATTTGAAGGAAAATATGGAACTTGATATAGCTGTTTATCAGGGACGTCCGATTGATATAGAACTTCCAACTTTTGTTGAGTTAATTGTAGAAGATACTCAGCCGAATATTAGAGGTAATACTGTTTCTGGAGGCAGCAAACCTGCTACAATGGAAACAGGTCTGGTTGTACAGGTTCCTTTATTCATTGAAGAAGGAGATATTTTAAAAATAGATACCCGCAGCAACGAATATATCGAAAGAGCAAACAGCTAAATACTTTTGAAGGGGGAATTTTTTGATGGATTATTTAATCATTGGGGCTGGAGCTGCAGGAGTTTCTGCAGCAAAGGAGATTCTTAAAAATCGAAAAAGTGAAGATAGGATTTCAATTTTTACAGATGAAAAATATCCTTTTTACTATAGACCGCGGCTGATAGAATGTCTTTCAGGTGAGGTTGAAGTAGAAGATATTATTATCAATGATCAAAAATGGTTTGAAGAAAACAATATTGAACTTCATCTTAATGAAAAGATTATTGAAATTGACAGTCAGAATAAGCTTTTAAAAAGCAAAAAGGATCAGTATACATACGATAAATTACTGCTGGCAAATGGTTCTCACTGCTTTGTTCCCCCATTTTCTGGTGTTGATCTGGATAATATTTTCACCTTAAGAACTGCAGCTGATTTGGAGGAAATTAATCAGGCAGCAGAAAGAGCAGAAAAGGCTGTTGTGGTAGGGGGAGGGCTTTTAGGCCTGGAAATAGCCTATAATTTTGCTAAGGCCGGCCTGGATACGACAGTTTTAGAAGTTGCACCCTATCTGCTCCCAATGCAGCTTGATCAAAGAGGTGGGGATCTGCTGGAGGAGAAACTGAAGCAGAATAATGTAAAAGTAGTTACAGATGCTTCAACTAAGGGCTTTAAAGGAGAACAGAATGTAGAGAAAGTTATCATGGAAGACCGTGAAATTGAAGCTGATTTAGTTTTAATTTCGACCGGGGTAAGATCAAACACTTCTCTGGTTGAAAATCTGGATATAGATAAAAACAAAGGTATTTTAGTTAACAGCAAAATGCAGACTTCCAATCCTGATATTTATGCTGCCGGTGATGTGGCAGAATTTAATGATAAAATTTACGGAATCTGGCCTCCTTCTCTAGCCCAGGGAAGAGTAGCTGGAACGGTAATGAGTGGAGGTCAGGCTGAATTTGACGGCTATGTGCCCTCTCACAAACTAAAGGTTGCCGGAATTAATGTGGTTTCTCTGGGAGAATTAAATAAAGAAGGGGATTACGAGGAAGAAGTTCTGGAAGATAACGAAAGTTATGTAAAAGTAATTAAAAACAAAGAAGAAAAAATTGGAGCTTTAATTGTTGGTCAGTATTCAGAACAAAACCAACTGCTGGCTGATATTAAAAGATAATTATTTAGTAAATAGAAGGAGGTTAAATTATGAGTGAAGAAGAAATTAAAGATATTAAAGCTGAAAAAGTAGAAGCGGAGAAGGATGAAGAAGGAAGCATTAAAATTGCTGACGAAGTTGTGGGGATAATTACCGGTCTGGCGGCAACTGAAGTTGAAGGTGTGGCTGGAATGAGTGGCGGTCTTGCAGGTGGAATCGCTGATATGCTTGGCCGAAAAAGCCTCAGCAAGGGGGTTAAAGTAGAAGTTGCTGATGAAACAGCTTCTGTAGACGTATATGTAATTATAGAATATGGTAATTCTATTCCAGATGTAGCCTGGAAAATTCAGGATAATGTAAAACAGGCAATTGAGGGAATGACTGGCCTGGATGTTAAGGCAGTCAATGTTCATGTTCAGGGAGTTAACTTTCCGGAAGAAGAACAGAAAGAAGCTGAAAATAAAGTAGAGGAAGTAGAAGATGAAGAATAAATTCTTCTTTCAAAAATGATTGGAGGTTAAGCCATGAAAATTATACAAAATATATTTTCCTTTTTAATCGCTTTAATTCTTATCGTTTTAACAATTACTCTTTCTCTATATAGTTTTGGGCTTTTATCGATGAATTTTATTCCCGATCTAATTTCTGCAAGCTATAATAACTGGCAGGCAGCAGTGGTCTATCTAGCCTTTTTAATCATGGCCCTTTTTGTGCTCTACCCTTACTTTACCGATCGGAAATTCAAATCAACCAGGTTGCTGAGTTCAGAGTCAGGAGATATTACAATTACTATTTCCGCTCTTTCGAACCTGATTAAAGATCGAGTTAAAGAAAAACAGAGATTCGATGATATTAAAATCAAACTTGAAGAAAAAGAAGAGGGCTTAAAAATTATATTAAGTGGAAAGTTAACAGTGCCCGGTGATTTACCAGCTATTAGCGAAAGCATTCAGCACGATTTAAAGAGCTATATTAAGCAGACCACAGGCATTCAGGTAGAGAAGGTTCAAATAAGAATTGATGATGTGCGCAAAGATAATAAACTGCCTGAAGAAGTAGAATGAGGTGGTCAATAAATGGATAAAAATCAACTTAATGAAGAGCTAATTCAATTTATCTATCTTAACCGCAAAAAAATCTGTGGAGCCTTAATTGGCTTAATTATTGGAGTTTTGATTTTAACCATTGGTTTCTTTAAAACTCTGCTGCTCTTTATAACCACTCTAGTTGGCTATTATTTAGGCTCGCGCTGGCGTTTTGAAGAAGATTTGAAAGATTTTATACTAAGAATTATTCCAGAAAGATTTAAATAGAGTTAGAAATGAGGTATTTTCTTTATGCAAAATGTTTCGAGACATAAACAGAGGATCTGGGTTTTACAGATTCTTTACGGACTGGATATCAGAAAAAAGCTTGACCTTGAAAATTCAAGAAAGAGCTACAGAGATTTTATGAATGAAAAAGGTGCTCTGGCTGATGATTTATATGCCAAAGAGCTTCTGGAGGGCATTATTATGGAACTTGAGCTCTTAGATGCTCAGATTGACCAGTATGCAATTAACTGGAATATCGAAAGGATGCCGGCAATTGACAGGAATATTTTAAGAATTGCTGCCTATGAGATTCAGCATGAAATCCCGGCAAAAGTTGCGATTAATGAAGCAGTAAAAATTGCAAAAAAATATGCAGATGATAGTTCACCATCATTTATAAATGGAATACTGTCTAAATTTGCTTAAAAATTTTTTTGGACCTGGTTCAATAAAACGATTTAGGTGCCAGGTTCAATCAAAGAAATAAGTTAATGGGGTGTGAAGATGGATTATTCAGCAAGAATTGCAAAAATTGAAGAGTCAAAAACTATTGCTGTCAGTACAGCGGCCAGTAAATTGACAGCAGCAGGAGAAGATGTGGTCAGTTTTGGTGTGGGAGAGCCAGATTTTCCGACACCTGATTTTATTAAAGAGGCAGCAGTAGAAGGAATGAAAAAAGGCTATACAGGCTATACCTCTGCTTCAGGTCTACCGGAATTAAAAGAGGCGGCAGTTGCTAAATTTGCTGCTGATTATTCACATCAGTATTCAACAGATGAAGTAATTGTCTGTAATGGTGGTAAACAGGTTCTTTTTAATGGCCTTTCAGCTATATTAGAAGAGGGAGATGAGGTATTAATCCCCAAGCCTTACTGGGTTTCCTACCCGGAGTTAGTTAAACTTGCCGGTGGTAAGCCAGTTTTGATTGAAACTAAAGCTGAAAATAAGTATAAAGTAAAAGCAGAAGAATTAAGAAGTACAATTTCAAAAAACACTAAGGCAGTCATTATCAATTCACCTTCAAATCCTGATGGTCATTTTTATTCTGCCTCAGAACTTGAGGAACTAATTGGAGTCTTAATTGAGCGAGATATATTTATTATTAGTGATGAAATTTATGATAAGCTGCTTTATGACAACAAAGAATTTAAATCAATGATTGAACTTTTTCCACAGCTAAAGAATAAACTATTAGTAGTTAATGGAATGTCTAAGTCATATTCGATGACCGGCTGGCGGGTAGGTTTTGGTTTTGCAAATCAAAAATGGATTAAAAATATGGCTAAAATTCAGAGCCACACTACTTCAAATGTAAATACTATTGCTCAGTATGCAAGTGCAAAAGCGCTGGCCAATGATCAGCTCAAAGAGATTATCAAAGAGCGCAGAGAGGTTTATCAGCAGCGAAGAGATCTGACAGCCGAACTGCTGGCTGAGATTAAAGGCCTAAAGGCTATTAAACCGGCAGGTGCTTTTTATTTCTTTATTGATATTTCAGAATTAGAGGGCAGAAAAATTAAAGATGAGAAGATTGATGGCTCACTTTCTTTTGCTGATCTGCTTTTACAGGAAAAGAAGGTAGCAGTGGTACCCGGTATAGCTTTTGGAATGGATGATTTTGTCCGCATCTCATTTGCTTTAGGAGAAGAGCGAATTAAAGAGGGAATTAAGAGGATCAAAGATTTTGTAGAAAGTCTTGAAGCTTAGTTTGATTTTGAATATATTAATGTGAAGGACTTAGTATTATATATTAGATTGTTATTTAACCTCCGGGTGAAAGCTCTGGAGGTTTTTTGTATTTGTGGAGGAATTAAAATTTAAGATTAAATCACCCAGCCACTGAGCTAGTCTTTCTTTTTGCAAAAATAACAAATATATAGTAAACTGTACTATACTAATGTAGATAAACTAGCATTAAAAATTTTGTTTCGCAGGCAGCTCGCAGGCAAAACGCATTAGAGTATATTTTATAGCAAATAAAAAAAGAGCCCTAAAGAGGACTCTTATCACTGCTATATTAAAATGGTGCGAAAGGAGGGATTCGAACCCTCACGGTCGTGAGACCACTAGACCCTGAACCTAGCGCGTCTGCCAGTTCCGCCACTTTCGCACTGACAAATTATATTTTAACTTAAATATTTGTCTTTGTCAAGGGAGTTTTTTCAAATATTGTTTATCTTAATAAAAAATTACAGTAAAGACTTTAAGAAAAAAATAACTTGACTCCAGTTCGAATTAATTCTAAAATTAGGGAGGAATTAAGGGAACTGTTAAAGAATAAAGTATAGAAGCAGTATTTTTTTGCTCAAGTTTTTAAAATTCAGGAGGGAAATTATGTACGAGATTTTAGAAAAGGAAGTTCTGGCACCAACAATTACAAAGTTAAAGGTCAAGGCGCCAATGATTGCCGAGAAAACAAAGCCCGGTAATTTTATCATATTAAGAGTAGATGAGAAGGGTGAGCGGATTCCGCTGACTGTTGCAGACTATGATCGCGAAACCGGTGTGATCTCTATTATTTTTCAGGAGGTCGGTTATTCAACCAAATTATTAGGAAAAATGGATAAAGGAGATCAAATTCAGGATATAGTTGGTCCTTTAGGCCACCATATTGATCTGGAAGGCTACGAAAAAGTAGTTTTACTCGGTGGAGGGTCAGGAACAGCCCTTTTATACCCAAAGGTTAGAGGTTTTTATGAGCAGGGTGCTGAAGTAATCAGTATTACCGGAGCCAGAACCAAAAATTTAATTATTTTAGAAGAAGAATTAGAGAAGTATAGTGACAGATTATTTATTGCAACTGATGACGGTAGTTATGGTCATCACGGTTATGTAACTGATATTTTAAAGGATCTAATGGAAAAAGAAGATGACATCGATCTAGTAGTGGCTATTGGACCGGTACCAATGATGAAGGCAGTGGCTGATATGACAAAAGAGTATGGAATAAAAACAATAGTCAGCTTGAATACAATTATGGTTGATGGAACAGGAATGTGTGGTGCCTGCCGGGTAACTGTAGGTGGAGAAAGAAAGTTTACCTGTGTTGATGGTCCTGCATTTGATGCCCATCAGGTTGATTTTGAAGAATTAATGAACAGACTTAACTTTTATCAGAATGAAGAAGATTTAGTTCATGATACAGCAGTCGAGGAGGATAAGTAATGGCTTTACAGAAAAAGAAAACGCCGATGAAAGAACAGGCGCCAGAAGAGAGAATTAAGAATTTTAAAGAGGTTCCATTTGGCTACAGTGATGATGAAGCAGTTGTTGAGGCAGAAAGATGCCTGCAGTGTAAACACCAGCCCTGTGTTGAGGGGTGTCCGGTCCATGTACCGATTCCTCAGTTTATTCAGGCAGTAATTGATGGTGATGTGGTCGAGGCAAATCAGATCATTAAAAGTAAAAACAATCTGCCAGCTGTCTGTGGCCGGGTCTGTCCTCAGGAAGAACAGTGTGAAGATGTCTGTGTAATGGGGATTAAAAATGAGCCAGTAGCTATCGGTCGTCTGGAGCGTTATGTTGCAGATTATAATATGGAGCGCGGTACAGATAGAACCAGTGCCGAAGAAATAGAAAAAATGAAGGTGCCTGAATTAGAAGGCAGAAAAGTAGCTGTAATTGGAGCCGGACCAGCTGGATTAACCGCAGCAGCCGACCTGGCTAAATACGGCCTTGATGTTACGATTTTTGAGGCACTGCACGAGACAGGTGGAGTTCTGCGCTATGGAATTCCAGAATTCAGACTGCCCAAAGAAATTGTTGACCAGGAAGTTGAGGCAATCAAAGAACTGGGAGTCGATATTCAGTTGAATGTCGTAGTAGGGAAGTCAATTACAGTTGACGAATTATTTGAGCAGGGATATGAATCAGTATTTATCGGTGTTGGTGCAGGTCTGCCGAGATTTTTAAATATCCCCGGTGAAAACCTAAATGGAGTTTATTCTGCCAATGAGTTTTTGACCAGGGTTAACCTAATGAAGGCCTTTAAATATCCAGAATATAAGACTCCGGTTGTAGTCGGTGATAGAGTTGCTGTTGTTGGCGCAGGAAATGTTGCTATGGATGCCGCCCGAACAGCTAAAAGACTCGGAGCCGAGGATGTATATATAGTTTACAGAAGAGCTGAAGAGCAGATGCCTGCCCGCAGTGAAGAAATCCATCATGCTCAGGAAGAGGGAATTGAGTTTAAACTCTTAAATAATCCGGTTGCAATTCACGGAGAAGAAGGTCGAGTTGCTCGGATGGAATGCCAGCAGATGGAGCTCGGTGAAAAAGATGATTCTGGCAGAAGACGCCCAATTCCGATTGAGGGATCTAACTGGATGCTGGACCTAGATACAGTAATCATTGCTATCGGTCAGAATCCAAACCCACTTTTAACTTCCAATACTAAAGATTTAAAAACTAAAAGCTGGGGTGGAATAGAGGTCAATGACGATCAGCAGACCAGCCGTGAAGGTGTTTATGCTGGTGGAGATGTTGTTACTGGAGCTGCTACTGTTATTAAGGCGATGGGTGCCGGTAAGACAGCAGCTGAAAATATCAAGAATTATTTGCTAGAGAAATCTAAAAAATAGAGTGGTTGATTTTATGTCAGATTTATATCAGGATAATCTATTTTCAAAAAAAGAAAAAAAGATCTATACAGTTCAGGAAATCACAGAGTATCTTCAGTCTTTAATTAAAGAAGATGCTCTTCTTTCTGATTTCTGGATTAGTGGTGAGATTTCAAATTTTTACCACCACAGTTCAGGTCATATGTATTTTACCCTGAAGGATAAGAACTCACAGCTAAAAACTGTAATGTTTAAGGGTTACAACTCTTCTCTGGACTTTGAGCCGGAGGAAGGAATGCAGGTTGAGGCCAGAGGTAATCTTGATATTTATGCCCAGCGGGGAGAATATCAGTTTTATGCCCGGGAGATGGAAAAAGCAGGTAAGGGAAAACTTTACGAGGCTTTTGAAAAATTAAAGGACCGACTGGAAAAAGAAGGTCTTTTTGCAGAGAGCAGGAAAAAAGAAATTCCCTTTCTGGCCAGCAAAATTGGAATTGTAACTTCTCCCACCGGGGCAGCAATCAGAGATATTCTTTCAGTGATGAAAAGACGCTCTGGTAATTTTTCTGTCTTGATAGTTCCGGCTCATGTACAGGGAGATCTGGCTAAGGGTGAAATTACAGCCGGGATAGAATATTTAAACAGCCGCGATGATATTGACCTGATAATTATCAGCCGGGGTGGGGGCTCGATTGAAGACCTCTGGCCCTTTAATGAAGAAGTGGTGGCCCGGGCAGTATATAATTCTAAATTACCAGTAATCAGTGGTGTTGGTCATGAAACTGATTTTACTATCTCAGATTTTGTAGCTGACCTGAGAGCACCCACACCCTCTGCAGCAGCAGAACTGGCAACGGCTAACCGTGAGGAAATATTAAATAGACTTGATAACCTATCTCAGAGGCTTTTAAACAGTGGTTCTGGCCGGGTCAGAGAGCTGAAAAATAAACTTCAGAATATTTCTGAACGTAGAATTTTTGCATCACCAGAAGAACTTTTTAGAAATTATGAACAGGAACTTGATAGTTTAGAAACGAAATTAAATCATCAGATTGAAAGAAAATATAATGACTGGGAAAATAAATACCAGCTATTATATCAGAGGCTAAATAATTTAAGTCCACTCAAAACTCTGGACCGGGGTTATGCTATTCTTCAGGATCAGGCTGAGCGGACAGTCAGCTCAGTAGAGCAGATTGAACAGGGAGATCAGCTCAGGGCCCGTTTGAGTGATGGACTTTTAGATCTGGAAGTAAAAGCTAGTAGAAAAGTTGGTGAAATAGATGAGTAAAGATAAAAATGAAATTGAATTTAATGAAAATCAGGAAGAAATTAAAACTGAGGATTTAGATTTTGAATCAGCACTGGAGAGGCTACAAAAAATAGTAGAAGACCTGGAAAAAGGTGGTTTATCTCTGGATAAAACTCTTGCTGAATTCAGCCAGGGGATGAAGCTCTTAAAATTCTGTCATCAAAAACTGGATAAAGCTGAAAAAAAGATTGAATTAATGCTTAAAGAAGATGAAGAATTTACTGAGGAAGTTCCCTTTGATTCTGAGATTGAGGAGGATTAGACTTGCAGACCATAAAAGATATTTTGAAGGTGAAAGCAAAAGAAGTTGAAGCCAATTTAGAAGAGCTGATGAATTTAAAGGGAGAAATAGCTCCTCAATTAACTGAGGCTATGAAGTATACCCTGCTCTCAGGTGGTAAACGGATTAGGCCGGTTTTATCACTTTTAACTGTGGAATTACTGGCTGGTAATTATCAGGCTGCTTTAAAGGCTGGTTCAGCTCTGGAAATGATTCACAGTTATTCTCTGATTCATGATGACCTGCCGGCAATGGATGATAATCAGCTGCGGCGGGGGAAGAAGACAAACCATCTTGTTTTTGGAGAGGCAGCTGCAATTTTAGCCGGAGATGCACTATTAACCTATGCTTTTGAAGTTTTATCTGAGCTTGAAATTGAGCCTGAAGCCAGAATTAAAATAATTACCAGTACTGCCAGATTCTCAGGCTATCAGGGAATGGTTGGTGGTCAGGTTCTGGATCTGGAGGCTGAAAATAAAGAGTTAAGCCTTGCGGAAATGCAGAAAGTCCATCGAGCAAAAACCGGTGCCCTAATTAAGGCTTCAGTTTTAAATGGGCTTTACTGTTCTGATTATACAGAAGCTGAGAAAGACGCACTGCTAAATTATGCCGAAAATATTGGTGTTTTATTTCAGATTGTTGATGATCTGCTTGATCTTACAGGAGAGACCGAGAAAATGGGGAAAGTAGTCGGTAGAGACGAAGAATTGAATAAATCTACCTATCCTAAACTTATGGGACTTAAAAAAGCTAAAAAAGCAGCTCAGGATCACGCTGAAAAAGCGAAATCAGCCTTAAATATCTTTGGGGATAAAGCAGAAAACTTAAAGGATTTAGTTGATTACATCCTGAACCGTCAGCATTAATTGAAGGGTTAATATAAATATGTTATAATTAGTTAAAATGCAGATGGTGCAGTATTCTAGTCAGCATACTATCTTTGAAGGCGGGCCTAAAAATCCGTCAACGGGCATATCGATGAAGTTCTTTGTAATGGCTGCTGACGCCCAGTCGGGGGCCATTGCAGGGAGATAAGGGCTTGGGGCGATCCACAACGGCATGTGGGCGTTGACCCCTTTCCCGCGGAGGCCTGGTCGAGTTATTAAATACATAGCAAGGCCAGGTTCACCTGTTCTAACCGCAAGGTTGAGCAGTGTAGCCTGCTTTGAAGTGGTACTGGAGACAGTAGCAAAACACAGGCGCCTGGATCCAGCCCTGGGTTGAACCTGCTGGAAACCAGTACTGCAAAAGAAGCTAGGAGATAGTTTAAATGCTGTCAAGGAAAACTTCTAGACTGTCCAGAAGGGATATAATAGGGATTAAAGTGTGTTCTGAGTGGTAATCCAGCTCTGCAGAGGGAGACCCTGCAGCGGGAATTTAAAGAGAAATCTCCTGAATGGCGACAGACAGGAATTCCCGGGGAAAACCTGCTGGACCTATGACACAGCATTTATCTATTATATTACCATCTGTTATTTTATTAATTGAGGTGAATATATTGGCTAATTTAAAGAGCAGTATTATTATTGCTATTATGACTTTTCTTATTGCGGTAAGTGTCTCATCAGTCTCGCAGACACAGGTACAGTTTGTACCCCTACCGATGGCAGTAATAATACTGTTAATTATTATTATAGTAGGTGTTTTATCTGATATGGTTGGAGTGGCAGCTACTGTTGCCAGGACTGAACCGTTTAACGCAAAGGCAGCAAAAAAAATATTTGGTGCTAAAACTTCCCTTTATCTGGCTAAAAATGGTGATAAAGTAGCAAGTTTAATGTGTGATATAGTTGGTGATATTTGTGGAACTATCAGTGGTGCAATCAGTGCAGTAATTGCAATTGATTTGATTAACTACTATGGTTTTTCAAATTTATGGACCAATCTGATAATAATTGGACTGGCTTCAGCCTTAACTGTTGGTGGAAAGGCATTTTTTAAATATTTTGGAATGAAGAACTCGACAAAAATTATTTTTCTAGTTGGCCGTTTCTTAGCATTTTTTCATCTGACTTATGATAAAATTTACGGTTTTTTAAAAAAGAGGTGGATTTAATGAGTGACTATTTAGCAAAAATAAATGGAGTAGATGATTTAAAAAAATTAAAGGGGTCTCAGCTAAAAGAACTGGCTGCTGAAATTAGAGAATTTTTACTGGAAAATATTTCAAAAACAGGCGGCCATCTGGCTTCAAACCTGGGAACAGTAGAACTAACAATTGCCCTGCATCATTATTTAAACAGTCCCACAGATAAAATCATCTGGGACGTTGGACACCAGGCTTATACCCATAAAATTTTAACCGGACGCAGAGACTGCTTTAAAAATTTAAGACAGAAAGATGGGATGAGTGGTTATCCCAAGTGTGCTGAATCCCCTCACGATATTATTGGAGCCGGTCACAGCAGCACTTCAATTTCAGCAGCAGTTGGACTGGCTATGGCAAGGGAAAACCTTGACGAGATGGGAGACATTTATGCAGTAATCGGTGATGGAGCTCTGACTGGTGGAATGGCTTTTGAAGCTCTTAACCATGCCGGTCATATTGGTGCTGATATAAATGTTATTTTAAACGATAACGAGATGTCGATCTCCAATAATGTGGGCGCTATTTCTAATTATTTAGCCAATTTAAGAAATGATCCAACTCTAAAAAGAGTCAAGGAAGATATAGAATTTTTAATTAATAAGATTCCTCGCTTTGGCAGTACTGTTTCCAGTACAGTTGATCGGGTTAAGAGCGCTTTAAAATACAGCTTTATTCAGGGAGTTCTTTTTGAAGAATTTGGTTTTAACTATCTGGGACCTGTAGATGGTCATGATATTATTGAATTAATGAAATACTTTAAACAGGCAGAAGCGATCGAAGGGCCTGTGCTTTTACATGTTATAACTAAAAAAGGAAAGGGCTACCCACCTGCTGAAAATAATCCTGATAAATTTCACGGTGTTGGAGCTTTTAATATTGAAGACGGCAGTTCAAAGGCGGTCAAAACAAAAGCAAGTTACAGTAAAATCTTTGGTCAAACTCTAACTAGGATGGCTGAGTCAGATAAAAAAATTGCTGGAGTGACTGCTGCTATGCCCTCTGGAACAGGAATGGAGATATTTGCTCGTTCTTATCCAGAAAGATATTATGATGTCGGGATAGCCGAACAGCATGCGGTAACTATGTCAACTGGTCTGGCCAGAGGTGGAATGAAACCTGTCTGTGCAATTTATTCAACCTTTCTGCAGCGGGCCTATGATCAGGTTATTCACGATGCTGCGATCCAGAATTTAGATTTAACTATAGCTGTTGATCGAGCAGGTATTGTCGGTAATGATGGTGAAACTCATCAGGGTTTATTTGACTATTCTTTTCTGCGCCCTGTGCCCAATTTAGTCATGATGGCAGTCAGAGATGCAGAACAGATGCAGCATATGTTATATACTGCTGTTAACCATGAGGGGCCAGCTGTACTCCGCTATCCACGGGGTAGTGCTGCTGGAGATTATACCCCCCTTAAAGTTGAAGAATTAAAAAGTCTGGAGATCGGTAAGGCAGAGGAATTAATCAAAATTGAAACTGAAATGGACCTTACTATTTTGGCAGTTGGCTCAACTGTCTATCCAGCTCAAAAAGCAGCTGAGATTTTAAATAATAATGGCTATAAAACAGCTTTAGTTGATGCTCGTTTTATTAAGCCGCTGGATGAAGAGATGATTATCAGAGCACTTAAGAACTCAGAAAATATTATTACTGTTGAAGAACAGGTACTGGCTGGAGGCTTTTCTTCTGCTGTCCTGGAGCTTGCCGCCGACAGAGGTATTTCTCCGAAAAACATTAGGAGAATTGGAGTTGGCGATGAGTTTGTCAGCCAGGGTGAAATGGATGAAATGAAGAAAGAATACCTGCTGGATGCCAGAGGTATTCTTAAAAATGCTCTTTCTTTGCTTGCTCAGGCAGAGGAGGTAAATAAGTTATGGCCAGAAAAGAAAGATTAGACATTGTAGTAACTGAAAGAGGTATGTTTAGAAGCCGATCTCAGGCAAAAAGAGCTATTATGGCCGGTCTGGTTTTTGTTGATGGTCAGCGAGAAGATAAAGCAGGAACTCAAATCGATCCGGAAGCTGAAATTGAGTATCGGGGTGATAAAAACCCATATGTTAGTCGGGGAGGACTAAAACTGGAAAAAGCACTGAAAATTTTTGCAGTTGACCCGGCAGCTAAAGAAGCAATTGATATCGGTGCCTCTACAGGTGGTTTTACCGATTGTCTGCTGCAGCACGGAGCGACAAAAGTCTATGCCATTGATGTCGGTTACGGTCAGCTGGCCTGGAAACTCCGTCAGGACAAAAGAGTTGAGGTGCTGGAGAGATGTAATTTTCGCCATTTAGAAAAGGATCAGCTGCCAGTTGAAGTTCCGCTGGTAGTTACTGATGTTTCTTTTATTTCCCTGAGGCTGATTGTACCAGGAGTTAAGAAATTCATTAAAAACAATGGTGATTTTATTGCTTTAATTAAACCACAGTTTGAAGCCGGCAGAGAACGGGTCGGCAAAAATGGTGTGGTTAAAGACCCGGCAGTACATATAGATGTAATTGAAAGTTTAAGTGATTTTTTTCTTAAAGAGGGTTTTGAACCACTTGCCTTAAATTATTCGCCAATCACTGGTGCCCAGAGTAAAAATATTGAATATTTAGTTCATCTCAGATATTGCGAAAATAAGCCTGAATTTGACTGTCAGAGCTGGCAGGATAAAATCAATAAAACTGTCAGGACAGCCCATACAGAGCTGGGGGGTTCTTAAAATGAATAAAGCTGCATTAATAGTTAATTTAGATAAAAAAGAAGCCTTTACTGTTGCTGAAAGAGCTGTTGAGTGGTTTGAAAAAAGGGATAAAGAATTTCTAATTGAAAAGCGGGCTGCTTATCAGCTTGCCCAGAAAAAAAGAGGAGCAGATTATCAAAAAATTAAAAGAGAAGCAGACTACATAATAATCATTGGTGGAGATGGAACTTTTCTGCACAGCTCTCACCATTTTATTGGCAGTGAGATTCCACTTTTGGGTATTAATGTCGGTCACCTTGGTTTTTTAACAGATGTGGAAACTGATGAGCTGATCAAGGCTCTGGAAATGATTGATAATAATAATTACAATATCGAAAAGAGGATGATGCTGCAGACAGAGCACTACCGAAGTGAAGAAAAAATAAACAGCAGTTATGCTCTCAATGATTATGTAATTAACAGGGATCCAGATTCTCAGATGCTTAAAATAGAGCTTTATATTAATAATGAGCTTGTCAATAATTTTCGGGGTGATGGTTTAATTATTGCTACCCCAACTGGATCCACAGCGTATTCTCTTTCGGCTGGAGGACCAATTATTAATCCCCGTCAGATCAAAGCGATTTTGATTACTCCAATCTGTCCCCATAATCTCCATCTGCGGCCGATGGTGATTTCTGCCGAAGAAAGAATCAGAATCAAAGTAGATAGTGATGGTCGCTCTGTTAAAGGCTGTGCTGATGGCAGACAGAAGAATGAGATTATTCCCGGTGATGAGATTTATATTAGTGGGGCAGACCAGGAATTATCAATTATTAAATTACCTGATCGAACTTTTTATACCACTGTTAAAGAAAAAATGCACCTTGCCTAACTGTAACCGACAGGAGGAAAAATTATGCTCAGTGATTTACAGGTTAAGAATTTTGCCTTAATCAATAAGGTAAACATTAATTTTAAACAGGGATTAAATATTTTAAGCGGAGAAACCGGTGCCGGTAAATCTATTATTATCGGAGCTCTGGATCTGCTGCTTGGAGCCCGGGCAAATACTGATATAATCCGCAGTGGTAAAGAAGCAGCCTATATCTCTGCTTTTTTTCAGCCTGAAGAGCTCGAAATAATTAATGAAATTTTAAGTGATGCCGGAATTGAAAAAGAGGAGAGTGGAATCCTGATTGCCAGGGAAATTCGGGAAAATGGGCGCAACCGAACCTTGATTAACGGTCAGCTGGCTACCCTGAAAATCGTTAAAAAAATCAGCCGCTATTTGATTGACATCCACGGTCAGCATGAGCATCAGCTGCTTTTAGATCAGAGTTCTCACCTGATGGTTCTCGATGCTTTTATTGGTGATAAAATTAAGCCTTTAAAAAGCGAAATCAAAAGCCAGTATCAAAAACTGCTTCAGCTGCGCCAGGAGCTCTCTGAAATTGAAATTGATGATTCTCAGAGGGCAAGAGAACTGGATATTATTAATTTCCAGATTGAAGAAATTGAAGAGGCAGCCTTAAAAGAAGGAGAATACGAAGAGTTAAAAAAGGAATATCAAACTCTTTCTCACGGAGAGGAAATCTACAGAGTTGTGGCCGAACTAATATCTGCTCTTAGTGGTGATGACTACAAAGATAAGGGAATAATGGATCGGCTCTCAGTTCTAAAAAATAAATTTGCAGAAATTGAAGATTATAATCAGGAATTAAAAGATCTAAATCAAAAATTTGCTGATATTTATTATGGACTGGAAGAGTTTAGCTTTGATTTAAGTGATTTTGAAAGTTCTTTTGCCTATGATGAGGAAAGAATTTCAATGATTAGTGACCGTCTGGATCTGATTAATACTCTGTTGAGAAAATACGGAGAAGACGTAGAGACGGTAATTTCTTATCTGCAGGAACTTTATCAAAAAAGGGATAAATTAGAGAATGTTGAAGAAAAAATTGCTTCACTAACTAAAAGGGAACAAGAATTAAAAAAAGAGCTTACTGATAAGTCTAAAAAGCTTTCCCGGTACCGTAAGGAATCTGCTAAAAATTTAGAAACACAGTTAAAAAATGAGCTTCAGGATCTGGCAATGGAAGATGTCAGGTTTAAAGTTGATTTTAAAGAAAAAGAAATTTCTGCTGATGGTACTGACCAGATTGAATTTTTAATTTCTCCCAACCGGGGTGAAGAATTAAAATCACTTTCTAAAATTGCTTCCGGAGGAGAGTTATCACGGATAATGCTCTCACTAAAAACCATTACCGCTGATCTTGATCAGGTTGATACCCTGGTTTTTGATGAGGTTGACAGTGGAGTTGGTGGGAAAACAGCTGCTAAGATGGCTTCAAAACTTACTCAGATTTCCAGAGACAGACAGATTATCTGTATTACACATCTACCTCAGCTGGCAAGTGCAGCAAACCATCACTTCTTAATTCAAAAAGAAAAGGGAGAAAACAGAACTTTTACTCAAATTTATGCTTTAGATAGAGCCGAAAGAGTTAAAGAGATTGCCAGGATGATTGGTGGGACAAAAATGACTGACAAAACTCTTGCTCATGCAGAAGAATTACTGCTGATGGCTGAATAATAGGGAGATACTATTTTTAATTGGTGTATTAATTTTATAAGGGATATTAACAATATATTTTCAGCAGGGACTGAAAAAGATTTTACAGTACTTAAATAAATGAGGGGGAAATATTATGGAAAAGACGATTGATATTTTGATTGTTGATGATAATAAGGAATTTTGTCAGCTTTTAGCTGAATTTTTTGATGAAAATGACGAGTTTAATGTAGTGGGAATGCTTTATGACGGTGAGCAGGCTCTGGAATATCTTGAAAATAATAAAAAGCCGGATGTATTAATTTTAGATTTAATAATGCCTCATCTGGATGGGATTGGGGTCTTAGAAGAGTTAAACTCCAAAGAACTAATAGATGAAATGAAAATTGTTGCCCTAACTGCAATGGGACATGATAAAATAATGAAAACAGTACTTGAACTTGGAGTTCATTATTATATTATGAAACCCTTTGACCTGGATAAACTGACCCAGAGAATAAAACAACTCATGGAAGCAGAGAGTGGTGCTGCTGATAATTTTACAGTTCAAAATGCAGAATTAGAGGTTGAAAATGGAAACTATAAACCTTTAATAACTAAAATTATCCAGGAACTTGGAATCCCAGCTCACATCAAAGGCTACCGCTATGTGCGTCAGGCTGTTGAACTGGTAATTAAAGATATGGATTTACTTGGTGCGGTAACCAAAGAACTTTACCCCCAGGTGGCAGAAAAATTTGATTCTACTCCCAGTCGGGTTGAGCGAGCTATTAGACATGCAATTGATGTTGTCTGGCAGCGGGGAAATCAAACAGCACTGAAAAAATACTTTAAAAATAATATTAACGAAAATGTTAAGCCGACCAATTCACAGTTTATTGCCAGAATCGCCGATACAATAATGGTTAATTTAAAAGTTTCATAAACGGAGGCTTATAATGGAGATAAAAAAAGAAAAAAAGACCGCAGGTAAAACAATATATGAAGGAAATATTTTAAGATTATATAGAGATGAAGTTGAATTTCCTGACAAACATAAATCTGCTCGCGAAGTAGTAGAACACAGTGGTGGTGTTTCTGTGCTGGCAGAAAATGAAGCTGGAAAGGTTTTATTAATCAAACAGTACAGATACCCGGTTGATGAAGTTATTTATGAAATCCCGGCCGGAAAATTAGAGTTGGATGAAGATGTGGTCGACTGTGCCGGCAGAGAATTGCGGGAAGAAACAGGTTATACCGCTGAAAAATTTACTAAGTTATTTGAATTTTTCCCGACCCCGGGTTACAGTACGGAAACAATTTATATCTATCAGGCGGAAAATTTGAAATTTGTTGGTAGAGATTTAGAAGAGGGAGAATATATTGAAGTTGTTCCTAAAAGTAGAGAAGAATTAAGGGAACTGCTTAAAGCTGGAAAAATTAAGGACAGTAAAACTTTGATCGCAGTAATGTATTATCTTGGTGATTTTTAATGTTAAAGCAGTACTTTGCAGACTTACATATTCATATTGGTGGGGGTAGTGACGGCAGTCCGGTCAAAATAACTGCTTCCCGAAAGCTTAACTTTCCCAATATTTTAAAAGAAGCCGCTTTTAAAAAAGGGCTTGATATTATTGGAATTATCGACTGTGCTTCACCAGTGGTTTTAAAAGATATCGATAGAATGCTTGCAGCCGGCGAGATGAGAGAGCTGGCTGAAGGTGGAATTCTCTATTCAGACCAGCTGCTGGTTTTACCAGGGGCAGAAATTGAAAGTAGAGAAAAAAATTGCGGTCAGGTTCATTACCTTGCCTTTTTCCCCAGAATAAAACAGATAAAAAATTTCAGCACCACAATGGATAATTATATCACTAATATAACTTTAAGCTCTCAGGCTGCCAGTCTAACAGGGAATGAACTTTTAAAAATTGTCGATTATCATGGTGGAATTTTAATTCCAGCTCATATCTTTACACCTCATAAAAGTTTTTATGGCAGAGCTTTTAGTAATTACAGCCAGGTTTTTTCAGATGAAGAGTGGGACAAAATTCCTGCCATTGAGCTTGGACTCAGTGCAGATACTGAGATGGCAGACTTAATGCCAGAATTAGCTGCCAAAACTTTTTTAAGTAATTCCGATGCTCATTCACTTCCCAAAATAGCCAGAGAATATAATATTATGGAGCTGGAAGCTTTAAATTTTAAATCTGTATTGAAAGCTTTAAGGCGGGAATCCGGTCACCGAATTAGCAAAAATTACGGTTTAAATCCTGAACTCGGAAAATATCACCGCAGTCACTGTGAGGACTGTGACAAAATTTTTAGTGGTTCTAAAGCTGTACTAAAGTGTCCAGACTGTGGTTCTGATAAAGTTGTGGTTGGGGTAAAAGATAGAATTTTAGAAATTGCAGAAAATCCGAGTCCCCAGCATCCTGCCCACAGGCCGGAATATATCTATCAGGTTCCACTGCTTGATATTCCAGGAATTGGTAAAAAGACTGCCGCTAAACTTTTTAAAAACTGCGGTACGGAAATGGATGTTATTCATAATTTAGCACAGACTGAGCTAAAAGAGTGTATGAGTTCTAGAGTTTTTAAAAAGATTAAAAAAGCCCGTGAACATGATTTTAGTTTCCAATCAGGTGGTGGCGGAACTTACGGCAAAGTTATATTTTAATTTTTAGATATCTTTAAAAAAGCTATTTTCTTCAATTTTAAAACAAAAAAAAGAAAGAAGGTTAAATTATGGCAGATATGAAATTAAAAAAATATGCTGAATTACTTGTTAATTATTCACTTGAAATAAAAAAAGGAGATCAGGTTTTAATCCAGGGTGAAGATGTCAGTCAGGATTTGATCAAAGAGGTTTATATAGAAACTTTAAAAAATGGAGGCCACCCGCTGGTAATCACTAAATTTGCCGAGCAGGAAGAACTTTTTTATAAATATGCCTCTGAGGAACAGCTTGATTACAGTGCACCATTTACCAAATATTTAATGGAAAATGTCGATGCTTCTTTAAGAATTCTCGGCCACAACAACACAAAAAATTTAGCCGGTATTGATCCGGAAAAAATAAAAAAACATTCAATTGCCAGAAAAGAAATAAGCGAAATTGTAATGAATCGGGCTGCAGAAGGTTCATTAAACTGGAATATCTGTCAGTACCCAACCCACGCTGATGCTCAGGAAGCAGGAATGTCTTTAGGTGACTACAGAGAGTTTGTCTACAGGGCCTGCCACCTCAATAAAAAGGATCCGGTTGCATACTGGACTGAATTTGGCAGGGAACTGGAAAGAATCGCTAAGATTTTAAATCAAAAAAATGAGCTGCATTTCATCTCCAAAGATACAGATTTAAAGTGTAAGGTTGGCGGCAGAACCTGGGTTGCAGATAAGGGTAAGGAAAATTATCCAGGTGGTGAAGTTTTTACAGGACCGATTGAAGACAGTGTTGAGGGTAGGATTAGATTTTCTTTCCCCGGGATATACAGCGGCAAGGAAATTGAAGATATTCGGCTGGAATTTAAAAACGGAAAGGTAATCAATGCCTCAGCAGCTAAAGGTGAAGAATTACTGCATTCACTGCTGGATACAGACGAAGGTTCCCGTTATGTTGGTGAGGTAGCAGTAGGCTGTAATGAAGGAATTACCGAATTTACAAGAAATATGTTGTTTGATGAAAAAATTGGAGGTACAATTCATCTAGCGCTGGGCCGCAGTTATCCAGAAACAGGTGGCGAGAATATTTCTACTATCCACTGGGATATGCTCTGTGATATGAAAGACGGTGGAGAAATTTATGCTGATGGTGAATTGATCTACCGTGATGGTAAATTTATAATTTAATTTTGGAACTTAAATTTATAAAAACACTTTAATGGAGGTTTTAATTATGCTTGAAGATATTAAAAATAATGCTGAAATTATCGCTGATGAGCTTGATTACAGGCCGGAAATTGGACTTATTTTGGGTTCAGGGCTTGGTGTAATGGCTGAGGAAATTGAAAATCCTGTTTATATAGATTATGGTGAGCTCAATAACTTTCCTATTTCTACAGTTGAGGGTCATGCTGGACGCTTTGTGATTGGCGAACTGGAAGGGAAAAAAGTTATCGCCATGCAGGGAAGAACCCATTATTATGAGGGTTATTCGATGCAGGAACTGGTTATGCCGGTTAGAATAATGAAAGAAGTTGGAATTGAAAAATTGATTCTGACTAATGCCGCTGGTGGAGTTAATGAAGAATTTTCTGCCGGGGAATTTATGATTATTTCTGATCACATTAACTTAATGGGAGATAACCCTTTAATTGGTGAAAATTTTGCTGACTTTGGTCCTCGTTTTCCCGACATGTCTGAGGCCTATAACAAAGAACTTATTGAGGTAGCAGAAAATGTCGCTCGGGAAAATGGTATTTTGACCAGAAAAGGTGTTTATGCTGCTGAATCAGGTCCCAGTTATGAAACACCGGCTGAAATCAAATTTTTAAGAACGATTGGTGCTGATGCTGTTGGGATGTCTACAGTTCCAGAAGTAATTGCAGCCAACCATATGGGGCTTGGAATTGTGGGAGTATCCTGTATAACAAATATGGCTGCAGGAGTTTTAAATCAACCTTTAGATCACAAAGAGGTTGTAGAGATTGCCGAAAAAGTAAGACCTGATTTTATCAAACTGATGAGAGGTATTATAAAAAATATCTAGCAGGAGGGTTTAGAAATGCGTGCATATGATATAATATATAAAAAAAGAGAAGGTCAAAAACTTAATAAAGAAGAGTTAGAGTTTCTAATTAACGGTTATGTTGAGGGGAATATACCGGATTATCAGATCTCAGCCTGGGCAATGGCAGTTTATTTTCAGGGGATGGATGCTGAAGAAACTGCCAATTTAACCATGCTGATGGCAGAGTCGGGTGATATGATAGATTTAAGTCCGATTGAGGGGATTAAGGTTGATAAGCACAGCACCGGTGGAGTTGGAGATACAACCACTCTTATTTTAGCTCCCTTAGTTGCTTCAGCTGGAATACCAGTTGCTAAAATGTCAGGCCGCGGTTTGGGCCACACTGGAGGTACAATTGATAAATTAGAGTCAATTCCTAATTTTAACACTTCTTTAAGTAGAGATAAATTTTTCGATAATGTAAATCAGCACGGAGTAGCAGTTGTCGGTCAGACAGGAAATTTAACTCCGGCTGATAAAAAGCTTTATGCCTTAAGGGATGTTACAGCAACAGTGGAGTCAATTCCTCTGATTGCCAGCAGTATTATGAGTAAAAAACTGGCTGGAGGAGCGGATGCGATTGTACTTGATGTTAAAACCGGTAATGGTGCTTTTATGAAAGACTTTGCCAGTGCTAAAAAGCTTGCGGAAGCAATGGTTGCTATCGGCAAAGAAGTTGGCAGAGATACAGCAGCTTATATAACTGATATGAATCAGCCCTTAGGTAATGCAGTAGGGAATGCACTAGAAGTTAAAGAGGCTATTAAAACTCTTAGGGGAGAAGGACCGGAAGATCTTACTGAGCTCTGTATTGAACTTGGTTCTGGAATGCTGCAGCTGGCAGCTAAGGTTAAAAATGCAGAAGAGGGCAAAAAGATTTTAAGAGAGAACTTAAAAAATGGTAAGGCTTTAGCTAAATTTGCTGAGATGATAACCGCTCAGGGCGGTAATGCAAAAGTTGTTGAAGATTTATCACTGCTGCCAACTGCTGCTGGAGTTTTTGAAGTAAAAGCAGAACAGTCAGGTTATATTTCTGAAATCAAAGCTTTAGATGTCGGCCTGGCAGCAATGATTTTAGGTGCCGGTCGTGAAAACAAAGAATCCCAAATTGATCTCGCTGTTGGTTTAGAGTTAAATAAAAAGACAGGTGACCAGGTCAGTCAGGGTGATACTTTAGCAGTCTTACATTATAATGACAGCAGCAATCTTGAAGAAGCAAAGCAAAAATTACTAAAAGCGTTTACAATTACTGAAGCAGAGAAAGCAAAAAACAAGTTAATCTATGAGATAATTAAATAAGTGAATTTTTAGAGGTGAGTTTATGACTATTTTTAATGGTGAGCGTCTGGAAACTGAACTCTTCCAGTTAGATAGAGAAAGAATGGCTGATGGCTGGTATTCAGATGTTTATTTTCGTAATATTGCAGGTATTTTAACTGCTCTCTCTGAAGAAGGCTATCAGTTTCAGGGACAGGATATTGGAAATATTGAAGTGGAAATGCAGATTTTTCCCAGACGTCAGCCATTTTGCATTCTTGGTGGAATAGATGAAGCACTTTCAATTTTAAAAACTGCTACAGGTTATAAAGATGAAGCTGGGAACTTTATTAACACCTCATCTAACTTAGAGGTAGAGGCCTGTCATGATGGGGAAAAGGCATATTATAAAGGGAATCCTCATAATGTTGATCCGGTAATAAAAATTAGGGGCAGATATCGTGATTTTTCAATTTTAGAAACTCCAATGCTTGGTTCACTAACAGAAGCCTCAAGAATTGCTACCAATGTCTATGAGGTGATGGTTGCCGCTCGGGGAAAAGATATCCTTTTCTTCCCGGCTCGTTTTACCCATTATAAATCACAGGCGATGCACGGTTATGCTTATTCTTTAGGGGTTAATGCCTATAATAATGAATATGGAACCAACACTCAGCGCTATATTTCTACTGATGAGCAGGGAGCCTGGTGGGGAGGAAAAGGTGGTGGAACTATCAGCCATTCTTATGTAGCTTCATTTTTGGGTGAGACTGCCGAAGCAATGCTGCAGTTCTGTCGTTTAATGCCGCTTGATGTGAACCGGATTGCTCTGGTTGATTTTGATAATGACTGTGTTAATACAAGTTTAGAGGTTTTAAAGGCGATGTTTGATAAATATCTTGAATTATTAAAAGCTGGACAGGAAGAGGAAGCAAAAAAATATAAATTATTTGGGGTAAGACCTGATAATTCTTCTGATTTAAGAGATAAAAGTGTTGAGCCACTCGGCAAAAAAGAACTTGATAATGGTGTAAATTCTAGACTTATTTTCAACCTGCGCAACGCTGTGGATAATGCCTACCAGGAGTGGGATTTAAGACCTGAAGATCTGGAAATAGCTAAAAATTACTGTCAGGATGTAAAAATTATTGCAACTGGTGGTTTTAACCCCGCAAAAATTGATCGTTTTGAATCATCACAGGTGCCCGTGGATATTTATGGAGTCGGCAGCTGGCTCTTATCCAACTGTTCCTGTGAGGGAACCAAAAATGATTTTACAGCAGATGTTGTAAAGGTCAAATATGATGGAGAATGGATTGACCTGGCAAAAGTTGGCCGCTCAGCTGCGGAAAATCCAAAACTTGAAAAAATAGACCTCAGTAAAATTGGATAGAAATAAAATTTTGATTATAATTCAGGCTGTCTCTATTGAGGCAGTCTTTTAAAGTGGTGAATAATAATGAAAAAGAAAAATGAATTATTAGATAAACTTCTTAATTCAATGGCAGAAGAATATTATACTTTTAATGGTCAGATCATCAAAGTCAATAATCTAAAAGAAGTTGATTTCAAAAAAATAGCTTTAAAAGTTGATCAGGAAGACCAAAGATATTATGTCGAAAACAATTATCTAATTGATGAAGATAATGTCTATTTTAATAAAGAAAGTGTTAACCTGTTAAAATATAAAATTCAGTTTTTAGGCAAATTAAAAGCAGGAGAGCATAAGGTTAGCTATCATAAAAACTATAAATATCAGAGTTTAAGTATCGACCTGGATAAGGGCCTGGATTTATTAAAAAAATATCAGAAGAACAATCATAATCAGGCATCTTTTCTCCACTATAAATCAGATTTATTAAAAGAACTGCCTGAAGAGAGACGAGAACTGCTCTTAAAACTTGCTGCAGAAGCTGCTGAGCTGGGATATAATCTCTATCTGGTTGGAGGCCAGGTTAGAGATTTATTGATCGATCTGCCGTTAAATAAAGATCTTGATATTTTACTTGATGGTGATTTAGAAGACTTTTTTGCTCATTTAGAAGCAAAATTTGGTTATGAGTATGATTATAATAACAAGTTTTCTACCGGTTTTTTACACAATGAATACGGCTACTCAATTGATATAGCAAGCTGCCGGGAAGAAAAGTATCATTTCCCTGGTTCCCTGCCGCTGGTAGAAAAAGCTGATCTTTTTTCTGATTTGTTTCGCCGTGACTTTACAATTAACACTCTGGTAATTGATCTGCATCCAGATAGAAAAGGTATTTTATATGATTTTTTTGGTGGTCTCACTGATTTAAAAAATGGTATCCTCAGGGTGCTTCACAACTACAGCTTTCGGGATGATCCTTTAAGAATTTTAAGGGGAATTCGCTTTCAGACTTTAAAAGATTTTAAATTAAGTGCTGAAACTGTAGAATTAAGCAGGCGTTCTTTAAAAAATTATGATTATCATAAACTGGCCTTAGAAAGAATATTTACAGAACTTGCCTATCTTTTTGATGCCAGAAAAGATATTTCGCAGTTTTCATCTATTCTTTTAAATCAAATTCCAGTTTTAAATTTAATTAGAGATAATTACCAGTTTAACAGCAGTATAGATTCTGATTTTCTTAAGGGAGAAAAATTGCTTGCTTTAAGCAGAGAAAAAGGGCTGGAAGTTAATCATTTCCTTGTCAGATTAATGATTTTGTTTTATAATAATAAAGAAAGCGTAATTAAGTCCTGGCCGCTTTCGATTCCAGAAAAGAAAACTTTTATTCATAAAAACTGGGAAGAGCTTAATGCTTCAGTTTTTGATCTTAAAGATCCGGCTTTGAGATTTAGGGAACTGGAGTCCTATCAGGCAGAAGAACTAGTTATGTTTACGGTTCAGAATTATAAGCAGGAATATGTGGAAGAAGTTTTTAATCACCTGCAGCTCAGAAATGAGGTAGAAATACCAGTTTCCGGTCATGATCTGCTGGAAATGGGAGTGGAGCAGGGACCGGAAATCAGAGAATATTTACTTGAAGTCCGGGATCAGATACTGCGCAGACAGCTCAGCACTCGCGCTGAGGCTTTAGAATATCTAAGAGAAATTATTTAATTTAAATAGATTTATTGAGAGGTGAAATAATGAGTACAGTTTATGAACTACTATTATTAATACCCGTGCTTTTACTTTCTTTATCTTTACATGAGTTTATGCACGGCTATGTTTCCTATAAACTGGGAGATCCAACTCCCAAAGCACAGGGGAGACTGACTTTAAACCCACTGGCCCACCTGGATCCGATTGGCAGCCTGGTTTTAGTTTTAACCAGACGTTTTGGTTGGGCTAAACCGGTACCAATTAATCCAAATTATTATAAAAAGCCAAGACAGGGAATGATGCTCGTCAGTCTGGCCGGTCCGGGGTCTAATTTTTTTCTGGCCGCCTTATTTGCTTTAATTGCAAGAGTTATTGTTTATTTTAGTTCGGCAAGTTTATATCAGCTGCAGATGGCCGGTTATGGCAACCTTGTGCAGACATTTTTTGTCTTTTTTCAGCTGGCAGTGATTATAAATTTAAGTCTGGGCTTTTTCAACCTTTTGCCGGTGCCGCCACTTGATGGTTCCAAAATTTTAATGGGAATTTTACCACCTAAATTTGATAAGTATATCCGCAAACTGGAAGGGCCTTATGGAATGATTTTATTACTACTCTTAGCTTATACAGGAGTTCTCTGGAGTATTATTGGTCCACTGGTTAATACCATTTACGGAATATTACTTTAAGCGAAAGAGGTTAAGTTATGGATTATAAATTAGTGCTCGATGACTTTGAAGGTCCACTGGAACTTTTATATCAACTGGTCAAAAAGAATGAAATTAATATCAGTGAGGTCTCACTTGCCAAAATTACTGATCAGTATCTTGATTATTTAGATCAGATGCGGGAATTTGACATTGATCTGGCAAGTGAGTTTTTAATTATAGCTGCGGAGCTAATCGAAATTAAAATTAAGGCTCTGCTGCCTCAGGAAGAAGATGAAGAGGAAGAAGAAAGTGAGCATGAGCTAATAACTCGCCTAAGAGAATATGAATTATTTAAAAATATTGCTCAGATGCTTAAAGAATGGGAAGAAGAAGCCGGTAATCGCTATCAGGCTCAGGTTGATATTGAAGAATTAATGCCGGAAATGCTGCAGGTTGATCTGGAAATTTCTGCAGCTGAGCTCTATGAGCTAGTTGTTAAGGCTTTAACAGCCGAAAAAGAGGAAGAAACAGAGGTCTTAAGAAATCCCAAACTTGAATATCTTAAAGAAGAAAAATTTAATATCCGCAATAAAATTAGAGATATTTTAAAAGATATAAGAAAGGTCAATCAGGAGATTTCTTTTTATCAGTTAATCAGAGAAGAGAACAACCAGCTGGAAATTGTGGTTAGTCTGCTTGCTTTACTTGAGCTGATGAAGAGAAAGAGAATTAAGGTGGTTCAGGATAATAATTTTTCTGATATCCGAATCAGTATGGAAAGGTGATTTGATGAGCGAAGATAATATAAGTTATCTCAGTCAAAAAAGAAGAGAAAAAGAACAAAAAATCCTGGAGAATCTTGGTTTTGAAGATTTAAAGCCAAAGGAAATCGCTCTGGTGGAGGCCCTTATTTTCAGCAGCAAAAAAAAGCTTCCCCGAGAGATAATTAAGGAGATAACTTCATTTTCAGAAGAAAAATTAGAAAGAGTTATTATCTATTTAGAGCAGAAATATCAGGGAGCAGAATTCGGAATTCAGCTCAAAGAATATAATGGTAGTTATTTATTTCAGACAAAAAAAGAATTTGCTCGTGAGATTGAGCAGTTATTTGATATTACAAAAGTTTCTTCTCTTTCTACTGCTTCTATGGAAACACTGGCAATAATTGCCTACAGACAGCCAGTGACCCGCTCAGAAATTGAGGAAATTAGGGGAGTTAGTGTAGAAAGAACTCTGACTACTTTAAGTAAATATGAGTTAATAGAAGAAGTTGGTAGAAAAGAAACTATTGGTAATCCAATAATTTATGGAACAACAGATCAGTTTTTAGAGTATCTGGATATTGAAGATTTAGCTGAACTACCAGAAATTGAGAGGGTGGAAAAGCTATTTGCAGAAGAAATAGAAGAGGCAGCTGAAAAGGCGGCTGCTGAGGAAACAGAATTGGACAAAGAAGAAACTGACCAGAAAGCCTAATCAGTTAAAGAAAATTAATTTAATAAGAAAATAATATTATTTAAAATAATTTTGAGGTGAAAAAATGGAGAGACTGCAGAAAGTTATGGCCCATGCAGGGGTTGCTTCTCGCAGAAAATCAGAAGAAATTATAGCAGAAGGAAGAGTCAAAGTTAACGGCAAAGTTGTTACTGAGATGGGATTTAAGGTTGACCCCAAAGAGGACGAAATAGTTGTTGATGGTAAACTGATCAGTGAAGAGAAAAAAAGGTATATTTTATTAAATAAACCAGAGGGTTATATTACTACAGTTTCTGACCCGGAAGGTCGGCCAACAGTTATGGATTTAATTCCTGACTTAAAACAGCGGCTTTATCCTGCCGGCAGACTTGATTATGATAGTTCAGGACTTTTAATTATGACCAATGACGGTGATTTAACCTATAAGCTGACTCATCCCAAAAAAGAAGTAGATAAAAAGTATCATGTTCTTGTTCAGGGAGAAATGACTGAGGAAGACTTTAATAAATTTGAAAATGGAATGGTTATTGATGGTCAAAAAACAGCACCGGCTAAAATATCAAATGTTAATTATAAAGGTGATAAGACCGATTTTGATATAATTATTCATGAAGGCAGAAACAGGCAGGTCAGAAGGATGGCTCAAATTGTAGGTTTTTCAGTGATTTCATTAAAAAGAATTGGATTTGCCTTCCTTACTCTTACTGGAGTTAAAGAGGGAGAATTTAGATACCTCAGTGACCAGGAAATAACAAAATTGAAAAATATGCTTTAATTAAGCTTAAAAGAAGGAATAACTCCTTCAATCAAGAATTAAGTAATTAGCTGTTTAAATATTCTCAAGATTATTTTTAATAATCCTGAAGAGTCTCCACCTGTTTTTAGAAAAAATATTATATTAATTTTGAGGGGGAGTTAAATTATTTATGGAAGAATTAAAGGTTTCATCACATTCTGATCCAAAATCTGTTGCCGGTGCCTTAGCAGCAGTAGTAAGAGAGGATAAAAAAGTTGAGCTACAGGCAGTAGGAGCTGGAGCAGTCAATCAGACTATTAAAGCGATTGCAATTTCCAGAGGCTATGTTGCCCCCAATGGAATGGACCTAATTATGATTCCGGCATTTACTGAAATTGAAATTGATGGAGAAGAAAGAACAGCTATTAAATTTTTAGTAGAACCGAGATAAATCACGATTTTTTAAAGCCTATCCGTGAGGGTAGGTTTTTAAATGTAAAATCAACTTGTGAGGTTGGTGGTTAATATTTTTCTAAAAAAAATTAGACTCAAGGGATTTAAGTCCTTTGCCAATAAAACTGATATAGAAATTGAAGAAAACATAACTGCTGTCGTAGGCCCAAACGGTAGTGGTAAAAGTAATATTGTGGATGCTATTCGCTGGGTTTTAGGAGAGCAGAGTGCAAAAAATCTTAGGGGAAGTAGAATGGCTGATATTATTTTCTCAGGCAGTGAAGAATTAAATGCCAAAAGGAAAGCCAGTGTAACCCTCTTTTTTGATAATTCCAGTGGTGAACTGCCGGTCGAAGGAAAAGAGCTGACACTGGGGCGTGAAGTTAGAGATGACGGCCGCAGTGATTATTTAATTAATGGAGCTTCCTGCAGGTTAAAAGATATAGAAATGCTTTTAATGGACAGCGGACTGGGCAGTGATGGTTATTCAATCGTCGGTCAGGGCAGAATTGATTCAATTATCAAATCCAAACCGGATAAAATGCGCCTTTTCTTCGAAGAAGCAGCGGGGATTATGAAGCATAAGTCCCGCAAGGAAGAAGCCGAAAAAAGACTTGAAAATACAAATAATGATTTAAATCGAATTTATGATCTGGTTGATGAACTGGAAAAAAGGCATGATCCCTTAAAGAAAGCAGCAGAAAAAGCTAAAAAATATAAAGGTTATAAAGATGAGCTTTCTGATCTGGAAATCAGCCTTTTAAATAAACAGTGGAAAATAAATTCAGCTAAATTTGAAGATCTAAGTAAAAAAAGAAAAGCACAGGAAAAAACATTAAATGAAAAGCAGAGCAGCTATAATGCCCTTTCTTATCAGCTGGATAATAATAAAGATCAACTTAAAGCTCTAAAAAATGAGAAGGAAGAAGTCAGCAACAGCTACTTTCAGAATCAAAACAAGGTAAATGAGATTAAAAATAACCTTAATGTTATGGAAGAGAGAAAAAATAACTACATAGAAAACAAGGAAAACCTAAGAGCTAAAATTGCTGAACTCAAAACAGAGTGTCAAAGTAAGCAGGAAGAGGTAAAAAAAGCAGCCGAAAATTATGAACTAATAAATTCTGACCAGCAGAATATTAAAAAAGAGATTGATAAGTTGAAAAATAATATTGCTCAGAACCAAAAAAAGATTGAAGTTCTTGATCAGCAAATTAAGGCAAAAGAAAATAAAATCGAAGCTAGAAAAAGGAAAATTCAGCAGGAAAATTCAGCTCTAGAGAGATTAAAAGAGCGGGTTGAAATTTCTAGTAATCGGCTGGAGGAAATATCTTCAGACCAAAATCAGATAGATGAGAAGATAAAGACTGAATCTGATCGCGCCTCTCAAATAGAGAAAGAACTGGCTGCAGTTAGAAAAGAGATCGAAAATAAACAGAGTAAATTAGAAGCTTTAAAAGCTAAAATCAGTAAAGACGAGCAGGTTTTAGAAGCAGGTAAAGATCAGCTTTTAGAGACAAAAGAAAATTATCAGCATTATAATTCTCGACTGCAGCTGATGGAAGAGATGCAGGAAAGTTATGAGGGTTATTATAATGGTGTGCGCAGTATTTTAGAAAAGAGAGAGCAGTTTAGTGGTTTGATTGATGTGGTTGCAGAAATTGTTTCTGTCAAAGCTGAATACGAAGAAGCCATAGAAACTGCACTCGGCGCCAAGATGCAGAATATTATTGTTGAAGATGACCAGACAGCAAAAGATGCTGTAAAATACCTTAAGCAAAATAACAGAGGTAGGGCGACTTTTTTACCTCTCAATATGGTTAATGGTTCCCGCCTTGGTGATCGTTATTTAGACAAGCTGGCAGAGCAGAAAGGATTTATTGGTCTGGCAGTTGATCTGGTAGATTTTCCGGAGCGCCTGGAAAATATCTTCAATTTTCTTTTAGGACAGATTGTAGTCAGTGATAACCTCGACCATGCTGTTAAGATGGCCAAAAATATCAGGCGTAGTTTTCGGATTGTTACCACCGAAGGAGATGTTGTTTATCCTGGTGGTGCTATTTCTGGAGGAAGCAGCTCCAGCAACAGCAGAGATTTAATTGGCCGCAGTCGAAAAATTGAGGACCTGAAGTCACGCAGAAGTAAATTACAGCAAAAAGGAAAATCACTTGTCGAAAGATTAGAAAATGATAAAAAAGAGCTGGACCAGAAAAGAGAGAAGTTGGAGGATTTCAAATCTGATTTACAGGCTCTAAAAATGAAAGAAAACAATATTAAAAATGATAAAAATAGAGCTGAAGAAAATTTAAAAGGATTAAAATCTGACCAGAATTTAAGACAGGATAATTTTTCTGAGCTGGACACCAGTCTTCAGGATAATAAAGAGACCATTAAATCTAAACAGAAAAAAATTGAAGACTTCAAAGCAGAAATTAAAAATCTTAATTCGGAGATCAATGATTTAAAAGCTGCTTTAAAAATAAAGCAGGAAAATCTTAAGGAACTGGAACCTCAGCTGAAGGAATTAGAACTTGATGGAGCCAGGATTTCAGAAAAAAGAAATAATGCTCAGGAAAAACTAAATGATAAAAAGCAGGCTTTAGAACTTAAGGAAAAAGAAATTAAAGAGCGTGAAAAAGAAATTAATGAGATCAGTAGTGATCTGGAGAGAATTGCTGACCGCAAAGTTAAACTACAGCAGCAGAAAAAAGAGCTGGTATCTGAGGGTGAAAAACTAAAACAGAAAAAGGATAGTTTAACAATTGAGGTTAAAAATCTGGAAAAAGAAGTTGAAAGCAAGGAAAAAGAAGCAAAAGAACTGCAGGAGCAGTTAAATAAAGTAAAAGATAATTTTCATCAGCTTGACTTAAAATATACCAAATTAGATGATAAACTGGAAAATATTAAATCAATTTTAATTAATGACTATGAACTCCGTCCAGAGGAAATTGAGGAAGATCAGTTAATTAAAATTGAGGATGAAGATGAAGCTGAAGTAGAAACCAGAATTCATGATTTGAAGAAGAAGATGGACAGCCTGCATCCTGTTAACGAGGCGGCTGTAGAAGAATATGCTGAATTAAAAGACCGGCTGGATTATCTGCATGAACAGCAGGCTGATTTAAAACATGCCCGCAATTCAATCGAACTTGTAATTTCTGATATAGAAGAATCAATGGAAAAAATGTTTGCAGATACTTTTTATCAGGTTAAGGAAGAGTTTTCAAAAGTCTTTAAAGCTCTCTTTCAGGGAGGAAAGGCAGAACTTAAATTAACCGATCCAGAAGAACTATTAACAACTGGAGTAGAAATCCACGCTCAGCCTCCGGGGAAGAGTTTAAAGAGTTTATCCTTACTTTCTGGTGGGGAAAGGGCTTTAACAGCGATTGCTTTGATTTTTGCCTTTATCCAGGTTAAGCCAAGTCCTTTTTATGTGCTGGATGAAATTGATGCTCCCCTAGATGATGTTAATATTGTTCGTTTTGCCAGCTTTATCAAAAAATATGCAAAAGTAGCTCAGTTTATTATTATAACTCACAGACGCTATATGATGACTGAAGTAGATTCGCTTTATGGTGTAACTATGGAAAAATCTGGTGTATCACGTCTGGTTTCTTTAAAGTTAGATCAGGCAGAAGAATTTAATGATAATTATATCAAGGAGGCTTTATAAGTGGGATTTTTACAGAGATTAAAAGATGGACTTAAAAAAACAAAAGAAAGCTTTGTCAATCAGGTAACAAATATTTTTACTGGCAGAACAAATATTGATGATGATTTATTTGAAGAATTAGAAGAAGTTTTAATTCAGGCAGATGTTGGTGTGAAAACAACATTTACCCTGATTGAAAAATTAAAAGAAGATGTTGATGAAGAAGAAATAACTGAACCAGAGGAATTAATGGACTATTTTCAGAAAGAGCTGCAGAGTTTACTGCAGAATGACGAAGGTGGCTTTAAATTTGATAAAGATTTAAATATTATTATGGTAGTTGGAGTTAATGGTGCTGGAAAAACCACCACCATTGCTAAGATTGCAGGTCGTTACAAAGAAGAGGGTAAAAAGGTAATGCTCGCAGCAGGTGATACTTTTAGAGCTGGAGCTATTGAGCAGCTTCAGATCTGGGGTGACCGGCTTGGAGTTAATGTAATTGCTCAGCAGGAAGGTTCAGATGCAGCAGCAGTTGCTTATGATGCTGTTCAATCTGCCAGAGCTAAAGATGTAGATCTTTTAATTGTAGATACAGCAGGCCGCCTGCATACTCAGACTAACCTTATGGAAGAGCTAAAAAAGGTAAAAAGAGTAATCGATAGGGAGGCAGCAGAATTGAATGCTGGAGTCGAAGTACTGCTTGTCCTGGATGCTACAACAGGCCAGAATGCAATTTCTCAGGCCAAGCTCTTCAACGATGCTGTAGATGTTGATGGAGTGGCTCTAACCAAACTCGATGGTACTGCCAAAGGTGGTATTGTAATTGCTGTTAAAAATGAGCTGGATATTCCAATCAAACTAATTGGAGTAGGAGAAGCAGCAGAAGACCTGCAGAACTTTGATCCAGAAGAATTTATCGAGGTCCTTTTCAGCAGTGAAGAGTAATTAAGATATTAATCAAAAGTTTTTTGTCAGCTTAAATTTCAAAGCTGCAAAATTATATAATATATTTTAAAATAAAGCACAGTAATTTAGTGACTTAAAAATATAGTTAATTAAACTTAATGAGTAAATAAAATTAATCAGGTCTGCAGACAGGAGGTCTGCCAGCTGACTGCAGCACACGATGTGCTGACCAGGAAGGTAACCTGATTAATTTTAATTTATGAAAACTAGTTTAATCTATATTTTTATTGGAGATTAATTACTGTGCTTTAGTAAAATATCATTTATAAAATTTTTGGTAGTTTTTTTGAAATTTTAGCTTGACAAAAGCTCCAAAATATCATATACTATCACCTGTGTTAAGTAAATTAACTTTACAGGTGATTTTTTTGCTAAAGAAAACAATTAAAATTACAATGTTATTTGATTTTTACGGATCTCTGCTGACAGAAAAACAGCAGCAGATAATCAAAAGTTACTTTTATAATGATTTATCTCTTTCGGAGATTGCTGATAATATAGGCATCAGCCGGCAGGGAGTTTATGATCATTTACACAGAAGTGAAGAGAGCTTAGAAGATTATGAAGCTAAGCTTGGACTTTTAGAGAAATATAATAAAATTAGAAAAAATATAAATGACTTAGAAAAAATGATGACAGCTAAAGGTATTTTAGCTGTAGATCAAAATCAGGATCTGCGCAAAAAACTGGAATCGATTAAATCGATCCTCTAGAGGAGGTAAATTATGATTTTTTCAAATTTAGCTGAAAAGCTTCAGGATACCTTTGATAAATTAAGAGGAAAAGGTAAACTGACAGAAAAAGATGTTAAAGCTGCTTTAAAAGAGGTAAAAATGGCTCTTTTAGAGGCGGATGTTAACTACAAAGTTGTTAAAAACTTTATTTCAAAAATTGAAGATAGAGCTGTTGGTAAGGAAGTTATGGACAGTTTAACTCCCGGCCAGCAGGTTATTAAAATTGTAAATGAAGAAATGCAGGAATTGATGGGTGGAAGTAAAGAAGATATTGCTATTGCTTCGGAACCTCCTACAATTATTATGATGGTTGGACTGCAGGGTTCTGGTAAGACAACAAGTGCAGGTAAGCTGGCCCGCAAATTATCAAAGGATGGTAAGAGTCCTTTGTTAGTTGCAGCAGATGTTTACCGCCCGGCTGCGATTAGGCAGCTGCAGGTGCTTGGAGAAAGACTTGACCTGCCTGTGTTTTCAATGGGAGAAGACAGTGACCCGGTTGATATAGCTAAAGGAAGTATTAATTATGCTTCTTCTCACAACTGTGACACAATTATCCTTGATACAGCAGGACGACTGCATATAGATCAGACAATGATGGAAGAGCTTGAATCTATCAAGTCTACAGTTGAGCCAGATGAGATTCTGCTGGTTGTTGATGCAATGACCGGTCAGGATGCTGTTAATGTAGCTAAAAACTTTGACGATCGTCTTGACATTGATGGAATTGTATTAACAAAAATGGATGGTGACGCCCGTGGTGGTGCAGCCTTATCTATTAAAGCAATAACCGGTAAACCAATTAAATTTGCCGGTACTGGAGAAAAACTTGCGGATCTAGAAACATTCCATCCTGATCGTATGTCATCTCGTATTTTAGGTATGGGAGATGTTTTAAGTTTAATCGAAAAGGCAGAAAAGAGCATTGATAAAGAAAAAGCTCAGGCTCTGGAAGAAAAACTGAGAAAGAACGAATTCACTTTAGAAGACTTTATGGAACAGATGGATCAGGTAAGAAACATGGGTCCAATGGAAGATATTCTGGGCATGATTCCCGGGATGGGTGGAGCAAAACAGCTTAAAAATATGCAGGTTGATGATAAACAGCTTGATTATATTGAAGCTATAATTTCATCTATGACACCGGAAGAAAGAAGAGATCCAGAAGTAATTAATGGTTCTCGCCGTAAGCGGATTGCTCAGGGAAGTGGAACCAGCATCCAGGAAGTAAATCGTCTTTTAAAGCAGTTCAGACAGACTAAAAAGATGATGAAGCAGTTAAACAGTGGAAAAATGAAAAAAGGTGGAGGCTTTAATCTACCATTTTTCAATTAAAATAGAATTTGTAACTTTTATTAGCAGTGGAGGGAGGTGTTTGATAGATGGCAGTTAAGATTCGTTTAAAAAGAATGGGAAGTAAGCGTAATGCATCATACAGAGTTATTGTTTCTGATTCCAAGAGAGCTCCTCAGGGATACTTTGTTGAGGAATTAGGTTTCTATGACCCTACAACTGAACCAGAAACATATAATATTGATGAAGAAAAAGCACTCAAGTGGTTAAATAATGGTGCAAAGCCTTCAGATACAGTTAAGACTTTATTAAAGAAGTCTGGTGTAATGGCTAAGTACCACGGTAATGAGTAATTAAAAGGAGGTTTTCTCCATGGAAGAACTTATTCAATTTATTGCCGAATCCATAGTAGACAATCCTTCCGAGGTTTCAGTTAATAGGGTTGAAGATAATAATTCTATTACTGTGGAGCTTTCTGTTGCAGATGAAGATATGGGAAAGGTCATTGGAAAAAGAGGCCGAATTGCTAAAGCAATTAGAACCGTTGTTAATGCTGCTGCAGCCAAAGAAGGAACAAAAGTAAGAGTTGATATTAAATAATTTTTCAGGCTGGTGAAATAATTGAGTGATAATTATTTAGAAATTGGGATAATAACTCGTTTTCAGGGAAATAAAGGTGAGGTTCGTGTCAAAGCAACCACCGATATTCCAGAGCGATTCTTTGATTTAGATACTGTTTATCTTAAAAGAGGAGATGAGCTTAAAGAACTGGAAATAGAGTATATCCGTTTTCACAAACAATTTGTAGTAATCAAGTTTTTTGACATTAATTCAATTAATGAAGCAGAAAAACTTAAAAATTATCAGGTCTTAATTGATGAGTCTGAAAAATATTTACTTCCAGAAGATAACTTTTATGTCGATGATTTAATAGACTGTGATGTCTATCTTGAATCTGACAAATATCTGGGAAAATTAATAGATGTTATTGACACTTCAGGCACAGATATTTTCCTGGTCAAAGGCCAGGATAAAGAATATATGCTGCCTGCCAGTCGTGAAATGATTTTAGAAATTGACCTTGAGAATAAAAAAATTATTGTTGATCCTATTCCAGGGATCTTAGATCTTTAGGAGCTGAATTTATGTTTTTTGATATTTTAACCCTTTTTCCCGAAATGTTTACGGGACCTTTTAGTGAGAGTATTTTAAAAAGAGCCAGAGAAAAAGACTTGATAGATATTAAAACAGTAAATATCCGTGATTTTGCTGAAGATAAACATCATACAACAGATGAGCCACCCTATGGTGGAGGTGCTGGTATGGTGATGAAGGCAGAACCAATCTTTAAAGCCTGGCGGGATACTCAAAATAAAAGGAGACATAAATCAACGACTATTCTAATGAGTCCTCAGGGTCAGGAATTGACTCAGGATTTAGTAAAGGATCTGAGTCAGGAAGAAGGTTTAACGATAATTTGCGGCCGTTATGAAGGTGTGGATGAGCGGGTCAGAGAAACAATTGTCGATCAGGAAATCTCTATCGGTGACTATGTGCTTACCGGGGGAGAACTGCCGGCAATGGTGCTTGTTGACTCAATCTCCAGACTCTTAAGTGGAGTTCTGGGAGATGAAGATTCTTCTAAAAAGGATTCATTTTATAATGGACTTTTAGAACATCCTCATTATACCAGACCTCGAGAGATTAATGGCCTTAAGGTTCCCGATGTGCTGCTCAGTGGTAATCATCAGTTAATCGAGCGCTGGCGAAAAAAAGAGTCTTTAAAAAGAACTCTTTTAAGAAGAAAAGACTTACTGGAAGCTAGAAATCTTAGCGATTTAGAAAAAAAATTACTTAAAGAAATTAAGCTGGAACTAAAGGGTGAAGTTGATGAGTAAAATTGAGGCAGATGTTTATCTTGGCTTAGTCCATAACCCTATTTATAATAAACTGGGTGAAGTTATAACAACAACTGTAACAAATTATGATCTACATGATATATCAAGAGCTGCGAAAACTTATGATATTAATAAATACTATATTATCAATAATCTAAAATCACAGCAGGAACTGGTAGAACGAGTAAGAGACTACTGGACCGGAGGTCGGGGTGCTGATTATGTATATAACCGCCACCAGGCTTTTTCTGTTCTCGAGATTGCTTCTGAACTTGAAGAAGTAAAGGAAGAAATTAGAGAGGAAACAGGTCAGGAACCTCTACTGATTGCTACTGATGCTCGTGAATATCCAAATACAATTTCCTATAAAGATATGCGCAGTGAATTACAGCAGGTTGATCGTCCCTTTTTGATTATTTATGGAACTGGTTATGGATTAACTAAGGAAATGGTTGCTGACTGTGATTATATACTCTATCCTATTTGGGGTAGGGGAGATTTTAATCATCTGTCAGTTAGAAGTGCTGCTTCAATCATAATGGATCGTCTGTTATCTGATCCCTGGTGGGAGGCATAAATTTAATTATTTTTTGAGAGGAGGTTTATAGATGAACATTATCAATGAAATAGAAAAAGAACAAATTCGTGATGATATCCCCGAATTTGCTGTTGGAGATACATTAGATCTAAAAGTATTAATCTCTGAAGGTGGCAAAGAAAGACTTCAGCCATTTAGAGGTGTTGTAATCAGAAGAAATGGTGGTGGTCTGAGTGAGACTTTCACTATTCGTAAGGTTGCTCACGGTGTAGGAGTGGAAAGAACTTTCCCACTACATACTTCTAAACTAGATACAATTACAGTAGTACGCCGTGGTGATGTTAGAAGATCTCGTCTTTACTATCTACGGGATAGAAGAGGTAAGGCTTCTAGAATTAAAGAAAAAAGAGAAGAAAGAAAATAATTATTTTGATTTTAAGGTGGGGGCTTTCTCCACCTTTTTTCAATATTAAATGGCTTAAAAATTAGTTTCAGAAAAAGTTTTAAGGAGTTTTAATTATGATACAGTGGTATCCCGGCCATATGGCCAAAGCAAAGAGAATATTAAAAGAAGATTTAAAGTTGGTTGACATTGTTATTGAGGTAGCTGATGCTCGAGTTCCCTTAAGCAGTCAGAATCCTGACCTGAGGAAATTAATAGATAAACAGGCCAAGGTAACTGTTTTAAATAAAAAGGATCTTGCTGATCCAGAATATAATCAAAAGTGGATTGACTATTTTCGGGATAAGACAGCTGAGGAAGCAGTTTTATTAAATTCTCTAACTGGAGAGGGTGTCAGTGAATTAAAGAGTATTTTAAATAATACCTATGACAAAATCGCTGCCAAACTTTCAAAAAAGGGAAGAAACCCTCGGAGACTGCGGGCAATGATTATTGGAATTCCCAATGTTGGAAAATCAGCTTTAATTAATCTTTTAGCTGGTTCTAATATTACAACAATTGGTAATAAACCTGGAGTCACTCGAGGCAGGCAGTGGGTTAATGTTAGTAAAAAGGTGCGTCTTCTTGATACACCTGGAATCTTATGGCCAAAATTTAGTGATGAAGATAAGGCATATAAGTTAGCTCTAACCGGGGCTGTGGACAATGATATTTTTGATTCTGAGCTGGCAGCTTACAAATTGATTAAATTTATTAAGGAGATCAATGAGGAAATCTTAATAGATGCTTACAGCCTTGACTATTTAGAAGCCCATCCCTACGATGTGCTGGCCGATATAGCCCGCAAAAGGGGCTGTTTAATGACCGGTGGTAAGGTTGACCGCAACCGAGCAGCTGGAATAGTAATCAATGATTTTAGAGATGGCAGGTTAGGTCAGATAACTTTAGAAAAACCAGCAGAAGTAAAAAATTTAAAGGAAGCTGATCAGAATGAAAGATGATAATTTAGATCTACCCGAGTTCAGTCAGCTGACAGTTAAAGAGGTTAAAAACTTTGCTGCCGAGCTGAAAATAGATAAAAATTTACCTGAGATAATTAAAAATTTAAACCAGGATTCCCGCAAAGGAGTTCAAAAAGTTGCTGTCAGACTGCAGCGCAAAATTAAGCGGCAGCAGCAAATAGAAGCTAAGTGGGAGCGGATGAATACTGTGGAAGCAGAGCTTAGAACTCAGGGCCATCAGATTATTGTTGGGCTGGATGAAGCCGGACGTGGACCTCTGGCAGGGCCTGTAGTAGCTGCCGCAGTAGTCCTTGACCCAGAGGCTAAAATTTATGAACTTGATGATTCCAAAAAATTATCAAAAAAGAAAAGAGAAACTCTATTTTCAAAAATTAAAGCCAGGGCAAAAGTGGGTATCGGTAAAGCAACAAGCAGCGAAATTGACAAATACAATATTCGTGAAGCTACCTTTGTTGCTATGAAGAGGGCAGTTAAGGATTTACTGCCGCAGTTAGCTGCAAACCCTGATATTTTATTAGTTGACGGCAATGCAGTTATACCTGAGCTGACTGTAGCTCAAAAATCTATAATTGATGGAGATGCAGATGTAAATGCAATTGCTGCTGCTTCAATTATCGCTAAAGTTACCAGGGATAATATTATTTTTGAATATGCAGAGAAATTTCCTCAGTACAACTTTAAGTCCAACAAGGGCTATGGTACTGCTGAACATATAGCTGCTTTAGAAAAATATGGCTCTTCTCCGATCCACCGCAAATCATTTGGGAGAGTTCCAGAGTAAATTTAACTGAGTTTAATAACTTTGTTATTTATTAAAATTTAAAAATATAAGCTCTTAAGAAAGGAGATAAGAAAATGAATACAAAAAGATTAGCTCGTGGAGCAGCGATTACTGCCTTATATGTTGTGATTACATATTTTTTGGCTCCAGTAAGTTTTGGACCAATTCAATTTAGAGCAGCTGAAGCTTTAACAGTTCTGCCAATTTTATTTCCAGAAGCAGTTCCGGCCCTATTTTTAGGAGTACTGCTGGCCAATGTGATTGGAGGCCTTGGTTTAATTGATATTATTGGAGGAAGTCTGGTTACTCTACTGGCTGCTTATGTGACCTATAAAAACAGAGATAATATTTTCGCTTATTTAAGTCCAATTTTATTTAATGCATTTTTAATCAGTATTTATCTGCATATTTTATTTGACCTCCCTTACTGGTTAAATGTAATCCAGATTGGTCTAAGTGAGGCAGCTGTTGTTTTAATTCTTGGAGTACCACTAATTAAATATCTAAAGAAGCATTTCTGATTTTTCTGCGTACCAGCGAAAATCAACAGCTTCAATAAGATCGGTTTCTGTAATTTGAGGATTTGAATTTAAGTCAGCAATAGTTCTCGCCACCCGCATTAGGCGGATATAACCGCGAACACTTAATTTGAGGCTTTCATAGGCCTGCTCCAAAACCTTTTTGGCACTGCTGCTGGGCTGACAGTATTTTTCTATTTCCTCTAAGTTCAGCTCTGAATTATTTTTGATTCCAGTATCTTGGTATCTTTGAGCCTGCATTGAGCGGGCTTTTTTTATTTTTTTGAGATAATTTATTTCTTCAGCAGCAGAATTTTCATATAAGATTTCATCTTTTTTTAGAGGCAGAACTTCAATTTGCAGGTCAATCCTATCTTTTAATGGACCTGATAATTTCTGTTGATAGCGGACAATATCTCTTTCCGAGCAGTTACAGTCTCGATCTTTAACTCCAGCAAAACCGCAGGGGCAGGGATTCATTGCCGCCAGAAACTGAAAATCTGCCGGAAAATAGTAACTTCCCTGTTGCCGGACAATTTTAATTTTCTTTTTTTCCAGGGGTTCTCTCAGGTTGGCCAGGACAGAATTTTTAAATTCCGGCAGCTCGTCTAAAAAGAGAACTCCATTATGTGCCAGAGATATTTCTCCAGGTACAGGTATCTGACCTCCTCCAATTAAACCAGCAGAGGTAATAGAATGATGAGGAGCAACAAAAGGGCGATATTTCTTCTTCAAATTAAGTTCATTTAAATTATTGTTGATGCTGTAGATGGAGGCTGTTTCCAGCAGTTCTTTTTTGTTGAGTGGTGCCAGCAGTTTTACAATAGATTCTGCCAGAACTGTTTTGCCACAACCGGGAGGTCCAATCAAAAGTAAATTATGGCCTCCAGCAGCAGCTGCGACCACAGCTTTTTTGGCACTTTTCTGACCCCTGATCTGGCTGAGTTCTGGATAATTTAGCCCAGAATCGTTATTTGATTTTGGTTTAAATCCACTTCTTTTTGCTGCAGCTTCTAAATTGTTAAGGTCATGCAGGTGCTTTAGAAGATAGGGGTTTAAATTTTTAACCAGCACAGCTTCTTTTTGATTTGCGCCTGGCAGTACAGCCTGTAAATAATTGTTTTCTGCAGCTGTAAGCAGCATGGAAAGCACACCTTTTACATGATTAATATTTCCATTTAAATTTAATTCACCAGCAAAAAATTTATTTTCTTTATTTTTAATTTTAATCTGGCCGGAACATTCCAGCAGAACTGCAGCAATTGCCAGGTCAAAATGAGAGCCATATTTATTTATATTACCGGGAGCTAGATTGACTGTTATTTTCTTAACTGGCCATTCAAAACCGGAATTGATAATCGCTGAACGGACTCTTTTAGCTGATTCTCGAACAGTTTTTCCCGCCAGCCCAACAATATTAAAGCCGGGAAGCCCTCTTGAAATATCTACCTCAACTTTTACCATTTCTGCCATTACTCCATGTATTACTGCTGAATAGAGATAGGAATACATTTAATTCTCCTTTCTGAAGTGGGTCAGAACTACAAATTATTCTATTATATTTTTAAAATGCTTTAATTTATCAATACGTCTGGCAGCAGGATCAATTTTTAAAGCAATTAAATCAAAACGAATTGAACTTAAATGAATGTTTTTTTCAGCAAAATAATAGATTGCCGCTCGACGGAGGTGAGCAATCTGTTGATTATAAAGAGAGTGGGCCAGCTCAATATAACTTTCGGAGCTGCGGCTCTTAACTTCAATAAAAATTGTATAATTATTTTTAGCAGCGATAATATCAATTTCTCCAAACTGATTTCTATAATTCCTTTCAATAATATAATAACCCTCCTGCCTTAAATATTTTACTGCAATATCTTCACCGATTTCTCCGATTTTATTGTGTAAAGCCATCAAAATACCTCCTTAAATAGAATATATTATATAATTATGTAAATAAATAGAAACTCCTGCATAAAAATTAATTTTTTTTATTATAATCTGGGAGAGAGAGTAAAGATTTTATTTAATAAGAAATATCTATAATATTCAAAAAATAATTATTTTGGATTATTAAAAATTAATTAGAGGATTTCAGCTGAGTTTAAAGAATAATAATTATTAGAAAAGAAAATAATGTTCTCTTTTTAGGTGCTTCTTTAAATTAGAAGATAATAGGGAATCAGGTGAAATTCCTGAACGGGTCCGCCACTGTTAATCAGTAGGCCGATTAATTACCACTCACTCATCAATGGCGCTGGGGAAGGTAAATCGGTAAAGCTGTAAAGTCAGGAGACCTGCCTAAAAGGATAACAGCCATCTTCGAGACAGGACTGGTTGTGGGCTAACTATATCTATTCTGACACCCTCAATGTATCCTTAGGGTGTCATTTTTTGTTTATTTAGCCTTTTTGTCTTAGGTGGCTGTGAGCAGACAAAAAACTCAAGGAGGAATTATTTATGTTAAGAAAAACAGTTTTAGTCATGCTTACAGCACTCTTGATTTTTGTAGTGCCGGTAAGTGCCCAGGAAGAAGTTATGGAATTGGATGAGGTTGTTGTGACAGCAAGTCGTTATCAGGAAAGTATTATGGAGACTCCGGTCAGTATTGAGGTTATTGATCAGGAAGAGATAGAAGAGAGCAATGCCAGGAATTTAGCAGATCTATTGGCCGGTACAGGAGGAATACATATTAAAAATAGTGGAGGCGCCCCAGCTAACCAGGATATTATTATTAGAGGAATGAGGGGCAAAAGAATTCTGGTTTTACTTGATGGGCAAAAGTATAATAATCCTCAGGATGGAAGCATAAACCTTGATTTTATTGATTTAAATATAATTAAAAGAATAGAAATTTTAAAATCTCCAGCTTCTGCTGTTTATGGTGCCAATGCTATGGGAGGAGTAATTAATATTATTACCAAGGAAGCAAAAAATGATGAATTTGGTTTAAAATTATCTTATGGTTCATATAATCATAAAAAGCTTTCTTTATCTAAATCATTTGTTGGCAAAAAGTATAATTTTTTAATTAACTATTCTAAATTGGATTCTGAAGGACATCGTGATAATATAGCACAGCAAAAAGATAGTTTATTTTTAAAATATCAATATAATTTGAGTACAAACAAAAATCTTATTTTTAATTACAAATATAATGATAATCAAATTGACTATCCAGGGGCTGATCCTGAATTTACAGATGCTGTTTTTCTTGCTCAGGCTGGTTCTTTAGAAAACAGTGATCAAAATTTTAAATTCCTATATCAAGAAGAACTTGACAACCTAAGTAGAGAAGTAAGCCTGTTTAATAATCGACAGCAGATGCTTGACTTGTCATATAATGCTGAGACTAATATTGAAAAATGGGGAATTAATGCTCAGCAAACTCATTTTTTAAATAAGCATACCCTAAGTTATGGTGTTGAAATTGAAGCAGAACAGGTAGATTATGATGATCTGTATGATGAGGATAATGTGAATAAAGCAGTTTATATACAGGATAAATATGCGATTAATAAGGTAATTGAAGTTAATTTTGGCTTAAGATATGATAAACATCAAAAATATGGTTCAGAAATTAGTCCTGAATTAGCTTTAAACTATAGTTTAAATAATAACCTTAATTTAGTTGCGGCTGCAGGTAAATCTTTTAGACCTCCAACATATATGGATCTATATTATCCTGGCTTTTCAAACCCTGACTTAAAACCTGAAAAATCAGATTCATATGAAATTGGTCTTAAATATAATGATCAATCATGCAGTAGGCAAATTACTTTCTACAAAAGAGAGATTGAAGACATGATTTCTCCGGATCCGCTAAGTTATTTGCCAGAAAATATCGATTCTGCCTTAATAAATGGTGTGGAATTTAGTGCTCAAAGAAAGATCAAAGATTTTCAGCTAGAATTTAATTATAACTATTTAGATGCTGAAAATGAAAGCACTGGCAAACAAATTGGAGATATGCCCTATCATAAGTACAATGTTAATTTAAGTTATCAAATAAATGAAGCTAATAAAATCATTTTAGAAAATAGTTATACTGGAGAAAGAATGGATTATATTTCGGAAGCAGACATGGGAGCTTATTTTGTTTCTGATTTAACATATATCAGGAATTTAAATGATAAAACCAGTCTTTCAGTTGAAATTAACAATCTTTTCGACAAAGAATACGAAGTAGTAGACGGTTATCCAATGCCGGGGCGCAACTTTATGGTAAACCTAAGCACTAACTTTTAATTAAAGCAAAAGAAAGGATGATGATAATGAAGTATAATAAAACAATACCTCTGACAGCCTTCCTCTTATCATTATCCCTTATCCTGCTGCTGGAAGCTGCTTCTTTAAGGTTTCTGGCAGAGGATATAAAACCTGTTGAAAAAAAAGAGGTTGAAATTGAACTATTATTAACTGCTTCTAATAATCCCGCTGCAGAAAATACTCAGGCAGGAAATAATGTAGAACTTAAAGAATCTGAAAATGAGCAGGAAGAAAATGATTCTAAAGAGAAAAAGGTTAAAAATGAGGAAGTAGATAAAAGTAGTTCAAACAAAAATGAAGAAAAGGAATTAGAAAAGATTCAGCAGGATAATGATTTAAAAATTGAAGAAAAAGTTGAAGAGCCTAAAAAAGAAGCTCAGGAAGCTGAAAATAATGAAAAACTGGATAAAATAAAACCAACAGAACAGGAAGAGACTTCTTTAGAAAACAAAGAATTAGAAAAAAAACAGGAGACAATGCCGGCCTGGTTAAATAATTCAGAAACTGAAAATAAAAAAGATAATTCAAAAAAAGCAGTAACTAAAAATAAAGTAGAAAAAGAAGATAAATTTGATTTGGATAGTTATCTAGCTGAATTAGAAAATGATGATTCAGCTGATCAAGAAAATGAAGTTAATAAAAATTTAAGTAGTAGCAATCAGAATTCAGGAGTAAATGAACCAGAAGAAGCTGGAAAGAATAGAGATAATAAATCGGAAAACAAGGCGGAGAATAAAGAGTTTTCTACTGAGGGAGCCCCTCAGAATAATGAGAAAAAGGAAGTTTATGATTTAAGAAATGGCGAAAATGGCATAGAAAAGCCTGGTCTGAAAAATTATACTCAGCCAGAATATCCTTCTAACTTGAGAAAAAGAAATATTGAAGGGGAAGTAATAATATCTTTGAGAATAGATAAAGCTGGTAAGGCTCATGATTTAAAAATCAGTCAAAGCTCTGGTTATGACTCTTTTGATCAGGCTGCTCTTAGTGCAGTTTCCAACTGGAGATTTGAAGCTGCAGAAAAAGATGGTATTAAAGTTGAGGTAATTGTTAATCTGCCAATTCGTTTTAAGTTAAATTAACTGGAGGTAAAATTTATGATTACAGAGTTTATTGAAACAGCAGGTATTGTTTCCTATCCACTGCTTTTAGCAGCATTTTTTATGATTTTTATAGTTTTTGAGAGGAGTATAATATTTTTTTTAAATTATAGGCAAATTGATAAGGATAAATATTTAAAGGCAGTTCTTAATTTTAATGATAATAAACAGCAGGCCAGTATTTTAAAGAATAAAAAGGGAGTAGCTGCTGAAATTTATAATAATCTTTTAACTAAAAAGCCAAAAAGTAGAGAGGAATTCAACTTATATCTTGATGCAGAAGAAGTTGATAAACTGCCGCAGCTTGAAAAACACTTAGGTTTTTTAAATTTTATTGCTCAGGTTTCACCAACCTTAGGTCTGCTGGGGACAGTAAGCGGTATGATTAAAACATTTCAGGTTTTAGGTGTGGGGGGCAGTCCGGAGCAGATGGCAGTTGGAATCTCAGAAGCTTTATTTACTACCGCTGCTGGCTTAATCATATCAATACCTGCTGCAGCTTTTTATCACTATTTTTATGCTAAAATAGAAAAACTTCATAATCAGCTCAATAACTTAAGGTTAGAAAGTGAGAGCATTCTTTATAAAAAAGAGATTAAGGAGCTGAATAAAAGTGAAATATCAGCCTAAAAAGAAAAGTTCAACTTTAAATCTGGCTCCAATGATAGATATTGTCTTTTTACTTTTAATTTTCTTTCTTGTCTCTTCAACTTTACAGGGAGAAGAAGCTTTATATAATATTAGAGTGCCGGAGAGCAGCATTGGTCAGAGTTCAGAGCAGAAAAATATTAGTATCTTTTTGGATCACGAAAACCAGATATATTATCAGGAAAAGGAATACACCAGGCAGCAGCTGGATAAATTATTTACTGAGTTAAATGCTGGCCCGGTCGAAAAAGTTAAAATCTATGCTGATCAAGAGAGTAATTTTGATTCACTGGTATTTTTAATCGAAAAATTTAAAAATAACGGCTTTCAAAATATATCTTTTGCCCTGAAGGAGAAAAAATAAAAAAGGATTTTCTCCATCTTATTAGAATTATATAATTAAGAGATTAATTATTAAGCAAATAAAATAATGAATAGTAAACGGAGGGGTTATTTATGAACAGAAATGTAGGCATGTTTTTAGTTTTTATAGCTTTGATTTTATTATCTGTAATAGTTGTCAATGGTTTATATTTTAATACTCCAGCGGTTGAAACAGCTGAGAGAGAAGAGCCAGTAGAAAAGGTAGAAAAAGACTATATTACTACTAATTTAAGTATCAGTCAGCAGCAGGAATATGATCCTGATATTGTTGATGTGGTGCTTGGCTTTGAAAATGAAAGTAGAGAACAATCAGCAGCAGTAGAAGAAAACAACAGAATAATGAGTGAGTTGATGGCTATTTTAAAAGCGGAAGAGCTGGAAAATTTAGAAACACAGGGTTTTAGAGTTTATCCCTATACCAGATATGAAGAAAGAGAAGAAGAAAATGGTGAAGAAAGAGTAACTTATTATCAGGTCAATAATCAGATAAAATTCACTTCAAAAAATTTAGGAGAATTACCTGTTCTTTTGGGCAGATTACTTGATGCAGGAGCTAACAGAGTTGTTAACATAAACTATCGTTTAGAAAGCAACGAAAAAGCTTTAGAGGAAGTCACAGCAGCAGCATTAAGCAGTCTTAAAGATAAAGCTGCTTTTATGGCCGAAAATTTAGATAAGGAAAATTACAGAATCAAAGAACTTAATTTTGGACAGCAGAATATTTATGGCAGTGATGCTTTAAAAGCAATGAGCAGAACTGCAGAGTCTGCAGACTTTTCTGAAGTGCCCCTGGCAGAACAGAAGGTAAATATTAGTGTTTCACTTTCGGCAGAAATAGAATTATACTAAACTAAAAAACTGAGTGCACTGGATGCACTCAGTTTCATTATTTATTATATAAAAGAAAGTTAGCGGCACTTTCCATATCATCTTTGGAGGCGACCAGGAAAACCTGATTTCCTGCAAAAATTTCTCTATTTCCGCGGGGAACAATGTATCTGTCCTGAGCTTTATCATATATTCCTGCGATTACACAGTTTTCTGGAAATGTTTTCTGGCTCACTATATCAGAAATTTTCATTCCGGAAATTGGTGATTCAGGTGGAATGGTTAAAATTGAAACCTCAGCTTTACCATCTCCAAGTGAAGCTACCTTCCGTACATCCGGTTCTTCAATATCAGTAATAAAGCGATCTACTATCAATTCCATAGTTGCTGCAATATTCGTAGCTCCAGCCATCTGGTAGGCATTTTCATATTCCGGCTCTCTCATTCTTACCAGAATTTTTTCTACTCCAAAATTTTTGGCTAAAAGTGAAAAAGAAAGATTATCTGCATCATCTCTCATTACCGCAATTGCAACATCACATTTTTCTATTCCAGCTTCTTTTAAAATATCAATTCTTGTAGCACTTCCCAGTACAGTTACTGCTCCATAACGGCTGTATATTTTTTCTGCAACACTCTGTTCTTTTTCAATAACAATTACATCATGTTTTTGCACAAGATTTTTAGTTAAGTTCCTTCCTGCAATACCTCCACCAGCAATAATGATATACATATCAATACCTCCAATTTGCAAATTAATAAAAACTATTCTTCCCAGGCTTTTTTAGTAAATAAAATGATAATCGGTAAAATTTCTAATCTTCCAGCCAGCATTCCTATTATATAGGTCATCTTTATTACAGGAGAAAGAGACGCCATCTTTTCTACAGAAAAGAAGAAAGGACCTATATTACCCATAGCTGAAAACATACCAGAAAAAGCCTGCCAGCCATTTAAATCAGAAAAAACTGAGGTTATAATCCCCCCGACTACAATTAAAAAAAGCCAGAAAGAAAATAACCCTGTTAATTTATTTATTTCATCACTTTCAATAATACTTTTATCAAGTGTGACCGGCAAGACAGCATGATTTGGTAAATATATTTTCTTAACCTCTCTTTTAAATAAGCCTCCCAAAATATTTAAGCGCATTACCTTAATCCCACCTGAGGTGGAACCAACACTCCCGCCAATCAGCATAAAAACTATAAAGATCTGTCTGGCTGCAGCCGGAAAAAAACTGGAATTAATATTATGTGTTCCAAAACCGGTTGTAGTAATAATCGATGTTACCTGAAATAAAGTTTTACGAAAAATTTCTTCAGCATTGAAATCTGCGGCAGTATTTAAAATTATAATTAAAATACTAATAAAAATAGTTGAATATAAAATCAGCCTGACAAAAGTCTTTAATTCACTATTTTTTTTGATGCTTGCAAAATCTTTTGTAAAAAATCTAAAATGAAGTAAAAAGTTAACCCCACCTAAAAACATAAAAAATGTTATTACATATTCAATTAAAATATAATTGCTGTAGCCGCTATTTGCATAGTGAGCGATGCTGGCATCATAATGGGAAAAACCTCCGGTTGATAGGGTTGTAAAGCTGTGAGTAAAGGCATCAAATGGAGATAACCCCAGTAAAATCAAGATTAGACTCTGCAGCAGCATAAAACCAAGGTAAATCAGCCAGAGTATTTTTACAGTTTTAAAAACATTAGGTACAGGCCGGGAAACATTAATTTTGTGACTTTCTGCACTAAAAAGCTGCCAGGTTTCTCCCTGAGCTCTAGTAGAAATCAAAAGAAAAAATGTTAAAATTCCCAGACCACCTAAAAGCTGCATCAAACTTCGCCAGAAAATTATAGATTTTGCCATTGAATCAAGGCCGGTAAAGACGGTGATTCCTGTAGTAGTAAAGCCACTTACAGCTTCAAAAAAGGAATCAATAAATGATTTTTCGATCCCAATCATAAAAGGTAAGGCGCCGATTAGGGAAACAATTATCCAGCCTGTGGCACAAAGCAGCATGGCTGTTGTTAAATCTATGTAAATATTTTCAGGGTCAGTCGGCAGTTTTAAGAGGGTACCGGTAATTAAAGCTATAATAATTGTATAGTAAAATGCCTGATAGATCTCATTACCATCCTGGTAAATAAAGGCCAGTATCAGAGGGATAACCATAATTAAGCCCATAATAAAAGCCAGGATGCTCAGAAAATATAAAATAGTATTATACTTAGTAGATTTCAGCAATAACTTTACCCCCTTTTAAAATTTTAATGATTTCCGTTAATTATAGTATTCAAGAATAAACGAGCATTTCCTTTTTTAGCCTTAATTTTAATTAATCAAATTGATTTTTACATTATTTGGGTATATAATATAATTAAAATCAAGGAGGTAAATTATGGATATAAACAGTCTGGCAGTAATTTTTTTAAATCAGTTGAGTGGTTTTGGACCCCGGACTATTATTGAATTAATAAGTAATCTAAATAATCTTAACAAAATGTGGAGTTTAAATAAGCAGCAGTTAATAAATTTAGGGTTAACAGAAAAGAAGATAAGGATATTTAATGATCAGAAAGAAAAATTTAAGCCTCAGAAAATAGCTGCTGAATTAAAAAAGAAAAATATTAATTATCTAACTTTTTATAACCAAAAATATCCAGCTAGATTAAAAGAAATTTATGACCCACCACCAGTAATTTTCTATAAAGGAGTATTAAATTTTCAGCTTCCTGCTGTTGCTGTAATTGGTTCCAGAAATTCTACTGTCTATGGACGTAAAATAGCAAGCAGAACCGCTTCTAAACTGGCAGAAAAGGGAGTAAATATAATTAGTGGGCTGGCCAATGGAATAGACAGCACTGCTCATCAGGGTGCATTAGCAGCAGATTGCGGTATCACTACAGCTGTTTTAGGAAATGGCTTTGATTATTTATATCCTTCTCAAAATAAATTGCTTTCGCAAAAAATTATTGCAAAAGGCTTAATGCTGACAGAATTCAATCCAGCTGTAGCTCCGCGAGCAAAAAATTTCCCCCGCCGAAATAGAATTATTAGTGGTCTGGCAGATTTAATTTTAGTAGTAGAAGCTGGCGAAAAAAGTGGGACTTTGATTACAGTTGATTATGCTTTAGACCAGGGGAAAGATATTATGGCTGTACCAGGAAATATTGATCGACCAAATTCTGTTGGCTGTAACAGATTGATTAAAAAAGGGGCAGCAATTTTTACACAAGTAAGTGATATTATAGATTTTTTAAGTAGATATTTACAACAGATTGATAGTGAAAATGAATTTGTAAATGATGCTAAACAAATAAGTAAAATTTATCCCGAATTAAATTCAGATGAAATTAAAATACTGAAACTTTTTCAGCATGAAGTTGAAATATATTATGCTGATTTATTAAAATTAAGTAATCTGACTACAGAAAAAGTTGATAAAATACTGATAAAATTAGAATTAATGGATCTGATAATTCGCTTAAAAGGGAAAAAATATCAGTTTAAGGGTTTACAAAATCTCCTAAAACCAATATAATAATATACTAGTTAAAGATTTTTTACGATAGGGAGGCCTAAACGGCAGAAATGCCAGAATAATATGAATAAAAAAGTTATAGAAATTTTAAGCATTCTTATTCAAAAAATGCTCCATGATGAAGATCTCTGGCGTAAACAGGAAGATATTATAATTGAACTTGAAAATCAGGGATATACAATTGAAAACATCAGCGAGGCATTTGAAGTTATATTTAGTGAAGTGATTTCTGTTGAAGATCGTGATTTTTATATAGATTATGAAATGTCAAGCGGCTATAATCGAGTTTTTACTAAAGTGGAAAATTTTTATTTTAGTAAAGAAATTAAAGCAATTATTTACAAATTAAACGCTCTTGGCATCTTATCAGCAGATGAACTGGAAATAATAATTTATAGAATGATGGAAATTGCAACAATTGATGATCTTAAAACTGACCTTGTTTGGGATATAATTAATGATGTAGTTGATGATTCAGAATTAATGATGACAATTTCTGCTGAAATTAATGAGTTTGATGGAAATTTTTCAAAACAGCAAAGAGTAAACTAAGAGTTTACTGGAGGTATCAATTTAATGGCAAAGAAAAAAAAGAATTTAGTAATTGTTGAGTCACCCGCAAAGGCAAAGACTATCAAGAAGTTTTTAGGTAGAAATTATAAAGTTGAAGCTTCAATGGGACATGTCCGTGATTTACCTAAGAGTAAATTAGGGATAGATTTAGAAAATGATTTCGAACCAAATTATATAACTATTCGTGGTAAAGGAAAAACTTTAAATAAATTACGTAAAGAAGCTAAAAAAAGTGAAGAAGTTTATCTTGCAACTGACCCCGATAGAGAGGGTGAGGCTATTTCCTGGCATTTAGCCTATGCCTTAAAATTATCTGATGAAGAAAATAATAGAATCGAATTTAACGAAATTACAAAAAATGCGATTCAGAATGCTATCAAAAATCCGCGCTCGATTAACAAAGACCTGGTAGATGCTCAGCAGGCCAGAAGACTGCTGGATAGACTGGTAGGTTATCGTTTAAGCCCTTTACTCTGGAAAAAGGTTCGTAAGGGTTTAAGTGCTGGTAGAGTACAGTCTGTTGCAGTGAGGATTATCTGTGAAAGAGAAGAAGAAATCCGTAATTTTGATGAAGAAGAATACTGGACCTTAGAGATTCAGCTTAAAAATGAAAATGGGGAACAGCTTAAGGCAGATTTATACAGAATTAATAATAAAAAGTTTAATCTGGAAAGCAAAGAAGAAGTTGATCAGGTAATAAATGACATCCAAAAAGAAGATTTTGAGATTATAAAAGTTAAAAAGCGTAAGAGAAGACGCAATCCTAAATCACCTTTTACAACTTCAACTTTACAGCAGAGAGCTTCTAATAAGCTTAACTATACTGCTAAAAAGACTATGTATTTAGCTCAGCAGCTTTATGAAGGTATAGATATTGGAAGCGAAGGTACAGTTGGTTTGATTTCTTATATCAGAACAGACAGCACCAGACTTTCTAATGAAGCAAAAAATGGAGCTAAGGATTATATTTTAAATAAATTTGGAGATAAATTCTTAAAAAGCTCGAAGAAAAAGTCTAAGAACAACTCTAATGCTCAGGATGCTCATGAGGCTATCAGGCCTACCGATACTCAGCGCACACCTGAAAAAATGAAAAAGCACTTATCAAAAGATCAATATAAATTGTATGATTTAATCTGGAAGCGATTTGTCGCCAGTCAGATGAGTCCAGCACTTTATGAGAGTATTTCAGCTCAGTTTAAGGCTGGAGATAAATATAAATTTAGAGTCAGTGGATCTCGCCTTTTATTCCCCGGTCATTTAATTTTAACCGGTAAGGAAAAAGAAGATGATATTGACCTTCCAGTTTTAAATGAAGGTGACAGTTACAGTTTGGTAGATACAAATCCCGAGCAGCATTTTACCACTCCACCTCCCAGATACTCTGAGGCGACCCTGGTAAAAACTCTGGAAGAAGAGGGAATAGGACGTCCAAGCACCTATGCTCCTACACTTTCAACTATTGAATCCAGAGATTATGTTGAAAAAGAGGGAAGATATTTTAAACCAACAGAGTTGGGAGAGACAGTAACTGAGTTATTAACCGAATATTTTCCGGATGTAACTGATGTAGAATTTACAGCTGAACTTGAAAAGCGGCTTGATGAAATTGAAAAAGGAAATGAAGAGTGGAAAAAAATCCTTAGAGATTTTTATGAGCCATTCTACGAAAGACTGGAAAACGCAAGAGAAAATATGGAAAGTGTTCAAATAGTTGAAGAAACAGATGAGGTCTGTGATGAATGCGGCAGTCCAATGGTAGTTAAATACGGACGCTATGGTAAATTCTTAGCCTGCTCCAGTTATCCAGAATGCAAAAACACAAAACCTTATTTGATTAAAACTGGAGTTGACTGTCCTGAATGTGAGGATGGCGAGATTATTGAACGGACATCCAAAAAAGGAAGAACCTTTTATGGCTGTAGTAATTACCCCGACTGTAATTTTATGAGCTGGAATAAACCGGTCAAAAAGCCGTGTCCTGAATGCGGAAGTCTGATGGTAGAAAAAACTACTAAAGCCAAAGGTAAACATTATAAATGTACCAACAAAGAATGTGGACATACTGAAAAAGCAGATTAAGTGATATTCTCAAGCTTTCTCCGGACTTTTTGTCGAACTCTGGAGAAAGCTTTTAAAAACCAGACTCAGAAAGCGTTTACAATAATAATAATAACTAATAAGAGCAAATTCTGAGTATGGAAAAGATTAAAAAATGATTAAAATATTGTGAAATTTAGAGCGATAACTTGACTTTTTTAATCTTTTCATGGTAATATAAACAAAATAGATTAAAATATTTTGAATCATGTGACAATTTAAAAAATATAAGATTATAAGTAAAGGAGGTTCTAAATTGTCAATTACAGATTTTGATGCAACTACCATAGTTGCTGTAAAACATAATGGTTGTATGGCTCTGGCAGGAGACGGCCAGGTAACACTGGGCAATACTGTTATGAAGAGTACAGCCAGAAAAGTCAGAAGATTATATAATGGTGAAATTTTAGCTGGATTTGCCGGGACATCTGCAGATGCTTTTACCCTTTTTGAAAAATTTGAGGGGAAGCTGGAGGAGTACCATGGAAGTCTGCAGCGGGCAGCTGTTGAGCTGGCCAAAGAATGGCGGACAGATAAAATTTTACGAAAACTTGAAGCTTTGCTAATTGTTGCAAATCTGGATGAAATCCTTATTATTTCAGGTAATGGTGATGTGATTGAACCTGATGGCAATATTACTGCTATTGGTTCTGGTGGCCCTTATGCACGTGCGGCTGCTACAGCACTCACAAAACACAGCCAGGGTCTGAATGCCGGGGATATCGCCAGTGAAGCACTCAAAATAGCGGCTTCTATTTGTATTTATACCAATGAAAATATTACTTTAGAGGAGTTAAATGGAGGTGAGTCTGAAACAGGTGAATAATCAATTAACCCCAAAAGAGATCGTTGCTGAACTTGATAAATATATAATTGGCCAGGACAAAGCAAAAAAATCAGTAGCTATAGCTTTAAGAAACAGATATCGAAGAAAACTGGTTAAAGATGACATGAAAGACGAAATCATTCCAAAAAACATTTTAATGATTGGGCCGACTGGTGTTGGTAAAACTGAAATTGCTCGCAGGCTTGCTAAAATTGCCAGAGCTCCATTTATAAAAATTGAAGTGACCAAATTTACTGAGGTAGGTTATGTTGGTCGTGATGTAGAATCAATGATCAGAGATTTAACTGAATCAGCAATCAGAATGGTCAAGGAAGAAAAAATGGAAGAGGTTGAAAAAGAAGCAGAAAATCAGGCTATTCAGCGAATTGTTAATCATATGTTTCCTGCTAAATCAAAAGGAAAAGATGATTATTATTCAAATTTAGTTGATGATATTAATGCTTCTAAGTCTGATACTGATGATCGAGTAGCTGCCAGAAGAAAGAGAATGTTTAAAAGAATTAAAGAAGGCAAACTTGATGATCAGAAAATAGAAATTGAAGTCGAGGAAAACAACTCTCAGATGATGGAGGTTTTTTCTGAATCCGGTGTAGAGCAGATGGGAATTAACTTTCAGGATATGCTGGGAAATATTTTTCCTAATAAAAAACAGAAGAAAAAAGTTACAGTTGCTCAGGCTAAAGAGATGCTTAAAGATGAAGAAGCTCAAAAACTGATAGATATGGATCAGGTCAAAGCTGAAGCAATAGAAAAAGTTGAGGAAGATGGAATAATCTTTTTAGACGAAATTGATAAAATTGCAGGTAGAGAATCTAATTCAGGTCCCGAGGTTTCCAGACAGGGTGTGCAGCGTGATATTCTGCCTATAGTTGAAGGCTCAACTGTAAGCACCAAGCACGGTTCAGTTAAAACAGACCACATATTATTTATTGCTGCTGGTGCCTTTCATGTTTCTTCACCAGCTGATTTGATACCGGAGCTGCAGGGTAGATTCCCGCTGAGAGTTAATTTAGACAGCTTAAGCCGCGAAAATTTCAAAGATATACTCCTGCTGCCGCAGAATTCTCTGGTCAAGCAGTATAAGGCTTTACTGGAGACAGAAGGGCTAAAGATTGAATTTACTGAAGCTGCTGTTGATGAAATTTCTAGTTTTGCTTATGATATCAATGAGGAAACAGAAAATATTGGAGCCAGAAGACTGCATACTATAATGGAAAAACTGCTTGAAGATCTTTCTTTTGAGGCTCCAACCTTAGCAGAGAAAGAAATAGAAATTAATGTGGACTATGTTAATGATAAATTGAAAGATGTTGTGGCAAATAAAGATTTAAGTAAATATATTCTATAATTTAAAACTGAAAATGGAGGAGATAAAAATGGGTAGTTTATTAGAAAAAAGTAGAAAGATTAATCGGTTATTACAGAGAACAGGTGGAAATGCAGTAGATTTTTCTGATATGGCTTATGTTCTAAAAGAGGCTGTGCAGTGTAATGTATATGTGACAAGTAAAAAAGGAAAGATTTTAGGTTACAGTCTGCTCGATGATTTTGAATGTGATATTATGGAAGAAGAAGTTATTGATCATGGTGAATTTCCTGATGAATATAACAAAGGTCTTTTGCGAATCAGAGAGACTAAGTCTAACATTGAGCAAAAAGACGGAAAGTGTGTTTTTGCTGATGGAGAAGACTGCTTATTTGAAGACAAATTAACAACAATTGTACCTGTAATTGGCGGTGGCGACAGACTGGGAACTTTAGTCTTAGCCCGTTATGGATCTGAATTTGATGATGAAGATTTAGTTTTAGCTGAGTATGGTGCTTCAGTTGTGGGAATGGAAATTTTAAGAGCCCGCAGTGAAAGAGTAGAAAAAGAAGCCCGCAAAAAAGCTGCAGTGCAGATTGCTATTGATACCCTGTCCTATTCTGAGCTGGAAGCAATTGAACATATCTTTGAGGAATTAGACGGAGAAGAAGGTCTATTAGTAGCCAGTAAAGTTGCAGATAGAGTCGGTATTACAAGGTCAGTTATTGTAAATGCACTTCGCAAATTTGAAAGTGCTGGAGTTATTGAATCCCGCTCATTAGGAATGAAAGGAACATATATTAAAGTTCTTAATGATAATTTATTAGATGAATTAGAAAAACTTAAAGCGTAAATAAAGTTTAGTATGCTGATATTAAAGGCTCCTTAATTTATTTGAGGAGCCTTTTAACCGCCAGACAAAAAAGATTTTTTCAAAAAACGCTTGATTAAAACTCAAGTCTATGGTATACTTTTTTGTGGCAAAATACACACGACAGTTGATCTAAATGCTGGTGCTGTATTTAATACAGTTGTGTTTAGAGTTGATGCTGTCGGAGGCTAAAACCAGAAAGGAGGTGCAGGAGTTATGTCAGTTGTAAACATGAAACAACTCCTCGAATCGGGTGTTCATTTTGGTCATCAGACTAAGAGATGGAACCCAAAGATGAAACCATATATTTTCACCGAAAGAAATGGGATTTATATCATTGACCTACAGCAGACAGTTAAATTAATTGATAAAGCTTATAACTTTGTTAAGGATGAGGCTGCTGAGGGTAAAAATGTACTGTTCGTTGGAACCAAGCGTCAGGCACAGGAAACTGTTAAAAAAGAAGCTGAAAGATGCGGAATGCCTTATGTTAATCAGCGCTGGTTAGGTGGTATGTTAACAAACTACCATACTATCAAAAAGCGTATTGACCGCTTAGAAGAAATCGAGCAGATGGAAGAAGAAGGTATTTTTGAAGTTCTTCCTAAAAAAGAGGTTATCGAGTTAAACAAAGAACACGATAAACTTCAGAGATTCCTCGGTGGAATTAGAGATATGAATGGTTTACCAGATGTAATCTTTATCACAGATGCAAGAAAAGAAGATATCGCAGTTTCTGAAGCTAGAAAACTGGATATTCCAATTGTATCAATCTTAGATACAAACTGTGATCCAGATCTGATAGATTATGTCATTCCTGGTAATGATGATGCTATTAGAGCTGTCAAATTGATTACCAGTGTTATTTCTGACGCAGTACTTGCTGGAAAGCAGGGTAAACAGGAAGCTGAAGTTCAAAAAGAAGCTGAAGCTGAAGAAAATACTGCTGAATAATTAAGAATTAATAAAAGCGCTGGTAAAGTTTTATGCTTTGCAGCGCTTTTTTTCTAGCATAATTTAGTTAATATTTATTCGTTATTATAAGGAGGTTTTTAATAAATGGGAGTTACAATGAAAGATATAAAAGAGCTTCGTTCCCGAACTGGTGCAGGTGTACTTGACTGCAAGAAGGCTCTTAATAAGGTTGACGGCGATATTGAAGCTGCTGTTGAGTTTTTAAGAGAAAAAGGTATGGCAGCCGCTGCTAAAAAAGCAGGTAGAGTTGCAGCTGAGGGATTAGTAAGCTTAAATATAAGTGATGATCGCAAAAAAGGTGTTCTGGTTGAAGTTAATTCTGAAACTGACTTTGTTGCTAAAAATGATAATTTCCAGGCCCTTGTTAATGATATTTCTGAGCATTTAATGCAGAGTGAGGCAGATGAGGTAGAAGCTGTTGAAAATGAAGCCTGGTTTAAAGATGACAGCGAAACAGTAAGTGAGGTTATTAAGGCAGCAATTGCTAATATTGGTGAGAATATCAATCTGAGAAGATTCAAAAGAGTTGAAACAGATGGATATTTATTTGGTTATATCCATATGGGCGGTAAAATTGGTGTTTTAGTAGAATTTGCCAATGAATTTACTGAAGAAAAGGCTCAAACTGCCAAAGATGTTGCAATGCATATTGCAGCCATCAATCCAGAATTCTTAGATCGTGATTCTGTAGATGCTGAGTCTATCGAAAAAGAAAAGAAGATTTATAAAGAGCAGATGTTAAATGAAGGTAAACCTGAGCATATTATTGATCAGATTGTAGAAGGTAAGATCAATAAGTATTATACCCAGGTCTGTCTTTTAGAGCAGCCATTTGTTAGAGACGATGATCAGACTGTTGCTGAAATATTGGAAGAAAATGATATGGAAGTTAAGCAGTTTACTCGTTTCGAAATTGGTGAAGGTATTGAAAAGAAAGAAGAAGACTTTGCTGCTGAAGTTGCTGCAATGACAAAAAATCAATAATAATTAAAAAAGGAGAGCACTTAGAGATAGTGTTCTCTTTTTTTAAGTAAATTTGCTTATAAAAAAGGAATTAGCTTAAAATTGAAGAATAATATTTAATGGAGGTTAATTATATAATGACAGAAAAACCAGTTTACTCAAGAATACTGCTTAAGATTAGTGGGGAGGCTCTCGCCGGTAATAATGGCTTTGGTATTGACCCGCAAATGATCAAAAAAATTGCAGCTGAAATTAGTGATGTTGTCAAAACTACAAATGTTGAAATGGCAGTTGTAGTTGGTGGAGGTAATATTTTTAGAGGTATTGCAGGTAGTGCAAAGGGAATGGACCGTGGTACTGCTGATTATATGGGGATGCTGGCTACAGTAATAAACGCCCTTGCCCTGCAGGATGCGATAGAAAAATTTGATATTGAAACTCGAGTTCAGTCTGCAATAGAGATGCGTCAGATTGCTGAACCCTATATTAGAAGGAGAGCAATTAGACATCTGGAGAAAGGAAGAGTTGTTATTTTTGCAGCAGGTACAGGTAATCCATTTTTCTCAACAGATACAACTGCTGCCCTTAGAGCTGCCGAAATATCTGCAGATGCAATTTTGATGGCTAAAAATGTTGATGGAATTTATGATTCCGATCCAGCTGTTAATGAAGATGCTCAAAAACACGAAACACTTTCTTATATTGATTTATTAAACAACTCCCTTAGAGTTATGGACTTTACAGCTGTTTCTCTATGTATGGACAATAAAATTCCTTTAAAAGTATTTGCAGTTAAAAAAGAGGGCAACATTAAGCGGGTATTACTCGGCGAAAACATTGGAACTTCTGTTAGTTAATAATCATATTTTAGGGGGTCAAATTTATGTTTAGAGAAGTAATGAAAGAAACAGAAAACAAAATGGAAAAAACACTTGAAAAAACAAAAGAAGATTTAAATACTATTAGAACAGGTAGAGCTAGACCTTCACTTGTGGAAAATATTAAAGCAAATAATTACGGGGTAGCAACACCCATTCAGCAGATGGCCAAAGTTTTTGCGCCTGAGGCCAGACAAATTGTAATTGAGCCCTGGGATAAAAATAATATTGAAACAATTGAAAAAGCAATTATGCAGGAGAATCTCGGCTTAAACCCCAGCAATGATGGTAGTGTAATTAGAATTAATATTCCACAGTTAACTGAAGAAAGAAGAAAAGAACTGGTTAAAATCCTACATGAAAAAGCAGAAAAAGGTAGAATAGCGATCAGAGCTATCAGAAGAGACGCCAATGAAGAACTTGAAATGCTGGAAGATGAAGGTGAGATTTCTGAGGATAATATGCACAGAGGACTGGACAATGTTCAGGAACTGACTGATGAATATATAGGAAAATTAAATGATATTGTTAATAAAAAAGAAGAAGAGATTATGGAAGTTTAAATATGGAGCTAGAAAACTTTTTAGCTTCTCCACTAGAGAGAGCAGTAGATTTTATGGAAGATAATGAGTTTGATTATCAACTTAAGCAGATTAAACCTCCAGCTCATTATGATAATAAATTTAAAAATAAGGGACAGAAAAGAGTCCTAAAGATAGAAAATGAAAAAGATTATTATCTTATAACCTGGTCTTTTCAATATAACAGCTAATTTATGCCCCCTTTTTAGGGGGTAATTAATTAATTGGAAGGGATGATTTAATGACTACTCCCAAAAACATTGCAATAATTATGGACGGTAATGGCCGCTGGGCAGAAAAGAGAAATAAAAGTAGAAGTGCCGGTCATAAAGAGGGTGTTAAAACCTTAAAAAAAATAGTAAAAGCTGCAGCAAAGTTTAAAGTAGAGTCTTTAACTGTTTATGCATTTTCTACAGAAAACTGGAAAAGGCCGAAGGCAGAGGTTGATTTTTTATTAACTCTCATGAAAAGGACAATAAGGAATGAAATAGAAGAATTATTGGATAGAGGAGTTAAAATAAAATTCCTGGGCAGAAAAGAAAACCTTTCTAAAAATTTGATTGAAGAATTTAATTATATTGAAGAGAAGTCAGCAGAGAATAAAAATTTAACTTTAAATATTGCTTTCAATTATGGAGGCAGGGCTGAAATTATTGACGCTGCTAAAAAAATAGCTGCAGACTATAAAAATAATCAGATAGAACTGGATAATCTGCAGGAGAATGATTTCAGCAGTTATTTATACAGTCAGGATTTAAAAAATGTTGAACTGGTAATTAGAACCGGAGGAGATTTGCGTTTAAGTAATTTTCTGCTATGGCAGTCGGCTTATGCAGAATTATATTTCACAGAAAAGTTCTGGCCTGACTTCAATGAAGAAGATCTAAAAAATGCAATTGAAGATTTCAAAAATCGTGAGCGGAGATTTGGCGGCTTAAAAGACGGTGATGGTAATGCTTAAAAAGAGAGTGATTAGTGCAATTATAGGTATTTTATTATTAATATTCTTAGTTTTTTCAGGTTCATTTCCGTTTTTTTTAACTGTTAGTGTAATTGTTAGTCTGGCAGTTAGAGAATATAACCGCATGCTCAATATAGAGTCAAAAACACTTAAAAGTATAATATCAGTAGCTGCAGTTTTAATAGTTTTTAATGTTTATCTCATTTCTAATGATTTTAATTATCTTCCATCCGGCATTATATTTTTCATTATTATTTTTGCGCTATATCTATATAATTTAAATAATTATCAGGAAGAAAATTTTATTAAAAATATTAGTCATCAGCTTTTTTCTGTGATTTATATTGGTGGTGGTTTATCTTTTGCTGTTTTTTTAAGAGATCTCAATCAGGGACCATTTTTTGCAACCAGTGCTTTATGGCTGGTTTTAATTGCTACCTGGCTGACTGATTCCGGTGCCTACTTTGTTGGTAAAAAATATGGTAAAACACCAATGGCTCCTGTTATCAGCCCTAATAAAACTGTGGCTGGAGCAGTTGGAGGAATTTTGACTACGGCTTTATTTATTATCTTAACAGCTTTATTTTTTGAAGTTTTAAACATCTATTACTTTATTTTTGCATTTACTTTTCCTGTAATAGCAATTTTAGGTGACCTTTTTGAATCCTGTGTTAAAAGAAGTTTTGGAGTTAAAGACACAGGAACTATTATCCCGGGTCATGGTGGAATACTTGATCGTTTTGACAGTTTTATCTTTACCGCACCATTTACATATTATTTTATAATCTTACTACTGGGGTGAATTAGATGAATATCAGCAAATGGTATATCAAATATTTTTTAATGTTTTTATTTTTATTAATCAGTCTGGTTATTTTAGAACATGTTTTTATCTATTTCACTCCCTTTATTATTGCAGCTGTCATTGCAAGTTTGATCAACCCCATTGTTGATTTTCTTGATCAGAATATCCCAATTCACCGCGGTTTTACAGTGGTTATAGTCCTCGTGCTTGTAATAGTAATTCTGGTGACGATGATAATAATTGGTGGTGCCCAGGGGTATTTGGAATTAAACAGGCTGCTGAAAAACTTACCTGATTATCGATCAATTGATTCTCAAATCAAATGGGTCTCAGAACAAAACGAACAGCTGGAAAACTTTATGGAAAACTGGGAAATATCAGATGCCGTAAAAGATGCAATCAACAGCAATTTGCAGCTTTTATATAATGGAATAAGAGATGCTTTAATCTCAGTAATTAATAGTATTTTAGAATTTTTAACAAAGCTTCCAAGCTTATTTATGATTTTATTTATTGCATTTATAGCTACTTTCTTTATCAGCAGAGATCGTGATAATATCAAGCTCTTTTTGGTGAATATATTTCCAGAAGATGTTCAGCCTAAAATAGCAAATGTTTTTACTCAGCTGAACCGCTCAGCTATTGGATATATAAGAGCAATGCTGATCTTGATTTCTATCAGTGGTCTGGTAGCTGGTATCGGTGTTAAAATTATTGGTAACCAGTATGCTTTAATTGTTGGAGCAACAGCAGCTGTGCTGGACTTGATTCCAATCATTGGTCCTGCTCTTCTGTTTTATCCCTGGATTATAATCTCAATAATTTTCGGTAATTTTTCTCAGGCTTTTGCTCTTTTTATTCTGCATTTATTTCTGGCAGCCATTCGCTCTGCTTCTGAGGGTAAAATTATGGGTAAAAGTCTCGGCCTGCATCCTCTGGCAACAATGATTGCTCTATTTTCGGGTTTCAGGATTTTGGGAGCTATAGGTTTTGTTGTAGGACCGACTTTTTTAGTTATTATAAAAGCGATTGTTGACTCTGACTTAATTGATATCAAAAAATAATAAAATCTAGTTTTTGAGGTGAAAATAAATGAAAGAAATTACTATACTTGGTTCTACAGGTTCAATTGGATGTCAGGCGCTGGAGGTAATAAGTGAATTAAAAACATGGCAGGTTAAGGCCCTGACTGCCTATCAAAATATTGAACTTTTATATAAGCAGATCAAAAAATATCAGCCGGAATTTGTAGTAGTAGTTGATGAACAGGCGGCTCAGAACTTAGAAAATAAATTAACTGCGACTTCGAACAAAACAGAGGTTCTAAGCGGCAGAGATAACTTAAAAACAGCTGCTGCCGAAAAAGTGGATCTTTTATTAAATGCAGTTGTTGGTTTTGCGGGTCTTGAGCCCTCTATTGCAGCTGCTGAAGCTGGTAATGATATTGCTTTAGCTAATAAAGAATCGCTGGTTAGTGGAGGTCCGGTTTTGACCAGACTGGTTAAGGAAAATGATGTTAAGCTGCTTCCGGTTGACAGTGAGCATAATGCGATTTTTCAGCTTTTAAAAGGACACCAGAGAGAACTGGATGAGATTATTTTAACTGCTTCAGGTGGGCCATTCTTTTCTTATTCTCAGGAAGAATTAACTGAGGTAACAGTAGAAGATGCTCTTAATCATCCAAACTGGGAAATGGGAAGCAAAATCACTATTGACTCTGCTTCTCTGATGAATAAAGGACTTGAAGTGATTGAGGCTCACTGGTTATTTGATTGTGATTATAATGATATTAAAGTGCTGGTTCACCCCCAGAGTATTGTTCATTCGATGATTAGACTGCTTGATGGGACAATTCTGGCAGAGATGGGACCGGCAGATATGAAAATACCGATTCAGTACTGTTTAACTTATCCCAGAAGATTGGAAACAGCAGGCAGTAATCTGGAACTTGATCAAATTGCCGCTTTAGAATTTTTTCAGGCAGATACCGATAAATTTCCTAACTTAAAATATGCCTATACTGCCGGTAAAGCTGGCGGTACCTTCCCAGCAGTATTGAATGCAGCAAATGAAATTGCAGTTTACAGTTTTTTAAAAGGAGAAATTCCATTTTTAGCTATGAGTCGAGTTGTAGCTTCAGTTCTGGATCGCCATCAGAATATTTCTGAGCCTGATTTAGAGGCAATTTTAAACGCCGATCAGGAAGCTCGCCGACTGGCAGTGGAGGTTATTAAAGAATGGTTCTAACTATTGTTTCATTTATTATTGTTCTCGGAGTTTTAGTCTTTATTCATGAATTTGGACATTATATAACAGCAAAAAAATCTGATATAATGGTTTCTGAGTTTGCGCTTGGTTTTGGTCCTAAATTGATTTCCAAAAAAGTTGGAGAGACCCTGTATTCGATTAGAGCGATTCCGCTTGGTGGTTTTTGTAATATGGTGGGAGAATTCCCTGCTGATGATTCAATGCCTGAAGCTGAAAGAGAAATTTATGATCAGGCAAAAGCAGATGGACGCCTTTTTACACAAAAGTCAACCTTTAAGAGGCTTGCAGTCATCCTAATGGGGCCAATTATGAATTTTCTGCTGGCAGTTTTAATTTTTATACTTGCTTTTGCAGTTTTTGGTGTTCCCACCTCAACTACTGAAGATGCAGTTTTGGGTGAAGTAATACCGGAACAGCCTGCAGCTGAGGCCGGCTTAAGAGCAAATGACCGCATTCTGGCTATAAATGAGCAGGAAATTAACAGCTGGGAGGAAATGTCTGCTGTAATTAGAGAAAATGTTGATCAGGAAATTAGTATTCGTTATCAGCGAAATGGAGAAGTAAATACAATTAACGTTACTCCGGTTCTGAGTGAAGACAGTGACAGAGGAGTAATTGGAGTTTACCCACAGCTGATTCGAGAAAATGTTTCTTTTCTGAGGTCTATTTCTCTTGGCCTGCAGCAGTCGTACCAGGTTTTTGTGATGACTATTTCTGGTTTTGTGCAGATGTTTAGAGAAAGCTCAGCTGAAGATATTGGTGGGCCAATAATGATTGCTTCGATCATTGGTCAGGCTGCCAGAGTAGGTATTTTGAATGTTTTAAATTGGACAGCAATAATCAGTATTAATTTAGGAATTATCAATTTACTTCCTTTTCCTGCTCTAGATGGGGGAAGAATATTATTTATTGTCATTGAAATGATTAGAGGAAAGGCTGTAGATCCGCGCAAAGAAAGCTATGTGCATATGATCGGCTTTGCAATTTTAATGCTTTTGATGCTTTTTATTATTTATAATGATCTGATGAGAACTTTCTTTTAAACAGAACTTTATTATTTGAAATCGATTTTTAATTTAAATAGGGTTAATTATTAAGAGGTGAATTATGTATAATAGAAGAAAGACCAGGCTTGTTAATTTTGCTGAGCAGCCGGTTGGTGGAAAATCACCGGTTTCTGTACAGTCCATGTGTAACACTAAAACTGAAAATGTTGAGGCGACTGTAGACCAGATTAAAAAGCTGGAAGCAGTTGGCTGTGAGATTATTCGAGTTGCTGTACCGGATAAAAATGCTGCGCGGGCACTGAAAATAATAAAAGAAAGAATAAATATACCACTGGTTGCTGACATTCATTTTGACTACCAGCTGGCTTTAATGGCAGTTGAAAATGGAGTGGATGCACTGCGGATTAATCCCGGCAATATAGGTAGCGATCAGCGGGTTAAGGAAGTTGCACTTGCCTGTAAAGAAAAGCAGATTCCAATCAGAGTTGGCAGTAACTCCGGCTCAATCGAAAAGGAACTGCTGCAGAAATACGGTGGACCAACTGCTGAGGCGATGGTTGAAAGTGCTTTGAGAAATGTAAATATTCTGGAAGAAAATGATTTTAAGGATATAGTAATTTCTTTAAAATCAAGCCACATTCCGACAACGATTGAGGCTTATAGATTGATGGCTGAGAAAGTTGATTATCCCTTCCATATTGGGATTACAGAATCAGGAACACCCTGGCGGGGAACGATTAAGTCAGCTGCGGGAATTGCAGCACTGCTCACTCAGGGTTATGGTGATACATTGAGGGTTTCATTGACCGGTGATCCAGTTGAGGAAGTAAGAGTCGGCTGGCAGATTTTAAAATCACTTGAGCTCAGAAAAAAGGGAGTAGAAATTATCTCCTGTCCTACCTGTGGCCGAACTAATATTGACCTGATTGCTCTCGCAGAAAAAGTCGAAAAAGAACTGATGAAAATTGATAAGGAAATTACCGTTGCAGTAATGGGCTGTGCGGTTAATGGTCCTGGTGAGGCAAAGGAAGCTGATATTGGTGTTGCCGGAGGAATAGAAGAAGGTTTGATTTTTAAAGAAGGAAAGATTATCAAAAAAGTAAAAGAAGATCAATTATTAGAAGAATTGATGAAAGAAATTAACAAACTTTAAGTTATTTTAATTAGACAGCTGCTAAAAAATAAATAATATCTATATATTATACGAGGAGTGATTAGGATGCGCATGTCAAAATTATATTTACCAACTTTAAAAGAAGATCCTGCAGAAGCTGAGGTGGTCAGCCATAAACTCATGCTGAGAGCAGGCATGATGAGAAAACATTCTTCAGGAATTTATTCATATTTACCTTTAGGTTATCGGGTGATTAAAAAAATCGAAAAAATCACCAGAAAACACATGGACAATAGTGAGGCTCAGGAAGTTCTGCTGCCGATTATGCAGACTTCTGAAATCTGGAAGGATTCTAAACGCTGGGATAAATTTGGACCTCTGATGATCAAATTTAATGATCGTAAAGCTCGGGAATACTGTCTGGGACCAACTCACGAGGAAGTTGTTACTGATCTGGTTCGTGATGAAGTTAGATCATATAAAGATCTGCCTCTAAATTTATATCAGATTCAGACTAAAGTTAGAGATGAGATTAGACCCCGCTTTGGTGTAATGAGGGGCAGAGAATTTATTATGAAAGATGCCTACAGCCTTGATATTGACTATCAGGGTCTCGATAAAAGTTATCAGGAAATGTATGATGCCTATGAGCGTATTTTTGCAGAATGCGGCCTGGAAGCTGTAGCTGTTGAAGCAGATACCGGTGCCATGGGAGGTAAGGATTCCCACGAATTTATGGTGCTGGCTGATTCCGGCGAAGATGAGATAGCTTTCTGCAACCACTGTGACTATGCAGCCAATGTAGAAAGGGCTACTTCTAAAAAGACTGATATAGACTTTGAGGTTGAAGCAGAAGCCGAAAAAATACATACTCCGGAGATTAAAACTATCAGCGAGCTGGAGAAATATCTTGAAGTTCCTGCAGCTAAGATGATTAAAGCAGTTGCAATGGTAGCTGATGGGGAAGCTGTTTTAGCTCTTGTTTCTGGAGAAGATGAATTAAATGAAATTAAACTGACAAATTATCTGCAGGCAAATGAACTTCGGGCAGCTGAAGAGGAAGAATTTGCAGAACTCTTTAACAGTGCTGCCGGCTTTATTGGGCCTGTAGATCTGGATAAGGTAAGAATTGTTGCTGATCAGCGCCTTAAAAATATGTCGGGAGCAATAGTTGGAGCAAATGAAAAAGATTACCACCTAAAAAATGTTAAAGCTGGTAGAGATTTTGAAGTAGAAGCATTTACAGATCTTCGTTCAGTAAGAGGTGGAGAGCGATGCCCAAAATGTGACCAGGGTAAGTTAAATATTAAAGCTGGAATTGAAGTTGGTCATATCTTTAAGCTGGGAACTAAATACAGTGAAAATATGGGTGCCAACTATCTTGATGAAAATGGAAAAGCACAGCCAATAGTAATGGGAAGTTACGGAATTGGTATTACTCGACTGGTTGCAGCGGCAATTGAGCAGAATAATGATCAGTATGGAATTAAGTGGCCTAAGGCAATTGCACCATTTAAAATTATTATTCTGCCTCTGGGAAATGATGATCTGGTTCAGGAAAAATCGGAAGAAATATATCAGAATTTAAAAGCTCAGGGTTGGGAAGTTTTAATTGATGATCGTGATGAGAGAGCTGGAGTTAAATTTAATGATTCTGAATTGATTGGAATTCCACTGCGCTTAACTATTGGTTCCCGTTCTCTAAAAAATGGTGTGGTAGAGGCAATGATTAGAGAAAATAATAATAAGCTAGAAATTGAACTTGATAATCTGGAAGCAGAGGTCGAAAAACTGTTTACAGAGATCTCTTAAGTTTTGATTTTTCATCTGGAAGGAGTATTTAATGACAAAGGCAGTAATCTTAAGAGAAAATTCAAATCTATATAGATATTTAATTTATAATCAAGACGAAAAGACTATTTGTTGTATTACAGATGATGAGTATTCTGCTGCTGCAGAATCTGAAATAAAAAAGAAAATAGCTTTTAAGAAAAATGATTTTCAGCTAAAAATAATAACCGATCTAACATTAAAAGAGGAGCTATTTTTAATCTGGCCTCAAATAATTAAAAATTTTGAGGTCTATTTTTCCTTTACTAATAACTGGTTAAAAAGGGCTCAGTTATTTTTAGAAGAGCAGGAATTGAAAATTAAAGTAGAAACAAAAATGGCACAGAAAAAGCTGGCTCAGCCAAAGGTTATTAGTTTTCTGGAAAATAATATTAGTAAATATTTGAGTGGAATTGAAAAAGTCAGTGTCCACAATGGAGATTTCCTGCCGGAAATAGAAGAAAAGGCCGATCCGACTAAGTTTAAGCAGCGTTCGGAAAGAACTGCTCCTCCTTCTCAAAACTATTCAAAGGGAGGTTCACAAGGGAGATCACGCTCTACTAAGCGTAAAAGCAGCAAAAATAAAGGCCGCTACGGTCGGGTAATCAGAGGCCAAAAAACTCATGATCTAGTCGATTTAGACACTGAAATTCCGTCTGTTATTGTTGAGGCAGATCTCTTCGATATGGATGTCCGCCAAACACGCAAGGGAAGCTATCTTTATATTTTAAAGATTACAGACTATGACAGCTCTATTTCTGCTAAAACTTTTACTGACGAAAAAGATGATTTTTTAGATGGTTTAGCTAAAGGACAGCACTTAAAAATCAGAGGTAAAGTGACTTTTGACCCCTATAGTAAAGAATGGGGGATTATGTTTAACGATCTGGTGCCTGTAGAAAAAGAAAAAAGACAGGATCAAGCTGAAGAAAAAAGAGTTGAACTCCACCTGCACACTCAGATGAGCGCCATGGATTCTGTTATTAATGTTAAAGATGTAGTAAAAAGGGCTGGAGACTGGGGCCACCAGGCAATTGCGATTACAGATCATGGAGTTGTTCAGGCTTTTCCCGATGCCTATTCAGCTGGAGAAAGGCACGGAGTAAAGATCATCTATGGCGTTGAAGCCTATCTGGTTGATGATGGTGAGCCAATTATTAACAACCCCTATCCTTCAGCTATAGATCAGACAGAATTTATTGTTTTTGATTTAGAAACTACCGGTTTAAATCCTTCCCAGCACGAAATAATTGAAATTGGAGCTGTAAAGATAAAAAATGGAGAAAAAATCGATGAATTTAAATCATTTATCAATCCAGGTGTAAAAATTCCGGCTAAGATTACTGAGATCACAGGAATTAATGACAGAATGGTTGCTGATGCTCCAGACCTGGAGGCTGTAATCAATGATTTTGTTAATTTTGCTGGAGATGGTGTACTGGTAGCTCATAATGCAGATTTTGATTATGGATTTATTCGTACAGCACTTGAAAAATTAGAAATCGAAAAAGATGACTACACAGTACTTGATACTCTGGGGCTGGCAAGAGCCTTAGTTAAAGACAGTAAAAATCACAAGCTTAACACACTTGCTAAATATTTTGGTGTAGATTTAGAAAACCACCACCGGGCTCTGGATGATGCAGCTGCAACAGCAGAAGTCTTATTTAACCTGCTAGAAATCATAAAGGCTGACGGCTCAGATAATCTTAATCAGATCAACAGTTATATTTCCAAAATAGATTGGAAGGATCTGCGTCCTTTTCATGCTGTGATTCTGGCAGAGAACAAAAAGGGGCTTAAAAATCTCTATAAGTTGATTTCAATTTCTCATTTAAATAATTTTTATAAAAAGCCAAGAATTTTAAAGAGTGTGCTTCTCCAGCACAGAGAGGGATTGATTATCGGATCAGCCTGTGAGGCAGGTCAGATATATAAAGCATTTGTGAACAACAGACCACGAAATGAAATAAAGAAAATAGCAAAGCTCTATGATTATCTAGAGCTGCAGCCTCTGGGCAATAATCAATTTTTAATTCCGGACAAGGTTAATTCCAGAGATGATCTAAAAGAAATTAATCGTAAAATCTATCAGCTCGGTCAGGAATTAAACAAACCTGTGGTAGCAACTACAGATGCCCACTTTTTGGATCCTAAAGCCAGTATTTTTAGAGAAATATTACAGACAGGTCAGGGTTTTAACGATGCTGATCAGCAGCCGCCAATTTATTACAGAACAACAGAGGAAATGCTCAATGAATTTTCATATTTTGGCGAGGAAACAGCAAAAGAAATTGTGGTTGAAAATCCTAATAAAATCGCTGCTAAGATCGATAAGATTAAACCAATACCTGATGGACTATTTACCCCGGAGATTGAAGGAGCAGAAGAAGAAATCCGTCAGATGTCTTATGAGCGGGCACACGAGTTTTACGGAGAAGAGCTGCCACAGTTAGTGATTGACAGGCTGGAAAAAGAGCTTTCTTCAATTATTGAAAATGGCTTTGCAGTTATTTATTTAATCGCCCATAAACTGGTTAAAAAATCACTTGAGGATGGATATCTGGTAGGGTCGCGAGGCTCTGTTGGTTCTTCATTTGTGGCAACGATGACCGAAATTACAGAGGTTAACCCACTGCCGCCACACTACCGCTGTCCTCAGTGTTCTAAACATGAATTTATTACTGATGGGTCAATTGGAACCGGAGTTGATTTACCAGATAAAGTCTGTCCCCACTGTGGAACTGAATATATAAAAGATGGTTTTGATATACCATTTGAAGTCTTTATGGGCTTCAAAGGAGATAAAGTACCTGATATTGATTTAAACTTTTCTGGTGAATACCAGGGTAAGATCCATAAATATACAGAAGAATTCTTCGGTAGAGATTATGTATATAAAGCAGGTACAATTTCTACAATTGCAGACCGCACCGCTTTTGGTTTTGTCAAAAATTATCTTGATGATAAAGGCATGGAGGTCAAAAGAGCAGAAATTGATCGTCTGGTAGCAGGTTGTACTGGAGTTCGCAGGACCACCGGACAGCATCCGGGAGGGCTAATGATTGTTCCCAAATCTAATGAAATATTTGATTTCAGCCCAATTCAGCATCCGGCTAATGATCAGGATACCGATATTAGAACAACCCACTTTGACTATCATTCAATAAGTGGACGAATTTTAAAACTTGATCTACTCGGGCACGATGATCCTACTTCACTTAGACTGCTGCAGGATATGACAGGGATTGAACCTCAGGATATTCCCCTCGATGATCCGGATACAATGAGCATTTTTTCTAGTACTGAGATTCTTGGAGTTGACCCCGAACTGCTGGGAACTGATATTGGTACATTAGGAATACCCGAGTTTGGAACTTCGTTTGTTCAGCAGATGCTCAGAGATACCAGACCGACCACTTTTGCAGAACTGGTCCGAATTAGTGGACTTTCTCATGGAACTGATGTCTGGTTAAACAATGCTCAAGATTTAATTAGAGATAGCAAAGCAGAACTGGCAGAAGTTATTTCAGTTCGAGATGACATTATGAACTATTTACTTCAGCGTGGAGTTGAGCCATCAACTGCTTTCTGGATTATGGAGCATGTTCGTAAAGGTAAAGGGCTGACTGAAGAAGAAGAACAGGCAATGCGGGAAAATAGTGTGCCGGACTGGTATATTGATTCCTGTAAAAAGATTAAATATATGTTTCCCAAGGCACATGCTGCGGCCTATGTAACAATGGCTTACAGAATTGCTTATTTCAAAGTCCACCATCCTGCTGCCTTTTATACTGCTTATTTCTCAATTAAAGCTGGTGATTTTGACGCCCAGCTTGCCTGTAATGGCAGAGAAAAGGTGATTAATAAGATTGAAGAGCTGGAAGCTCTAGGTAATGATATGACAGCGAAAGAAAGCGGAACTCTTACTGTTTTAAGAATTGTACTGGAAGCTATGATCAGAGGAATTGAGTTCCTGCCGGTTGATATCTATGAATCTGAAGCTGACCGCTTTATTAAAAAAGAGGAGAATAAACTTTTAGCACCACTAATCAGCCTTCAGGGGCTCGGTGGAAGTGCTGCCGAAAGTGTTGTTCTTGAAAGACAAAAATCAGATTTTACTTCTATTGAAGAGTTATCAAACCGAACTTCTCTAACTTCTACGGTAATTGAAGTTTTAAGAGAGCACGGCTCACTGGAGGGAATGCCGGAACGAAATCAGTTGTCTCTGTTTTAAAACCTTTGGTACCAGGTCCAAAACGGACGTTTTGGACCTGGTACTGTTCGGTTGATCTTCGGATGATGATTGTTTAAATCTTAATTTCGATATTTTCCAAATATCCCCAGGTGGCCGTTACCATTTAAAACTTGCAAGTCTAAATAAGCTGTGATAGAATTATAGAGGAAAGAGTTCTGATAAATACTAATGTTGATTTTAGGAGTGGGGATGTCTTCCCACTCTTTTATTATAGTTTAGGTAATTTTTGAGAAAAATAAAATTAAATATTTAAGAAAGAGGGGTGTTTTATTTGGGAAAAGTTGCTGAAACAGTAACCGATTTTGTGCTTCCTATTGCCCATAGTGAAGATTTAAATCTGATTGATGTTGAATTTTTAAAAGAAGGTAGTGATTGGATTTTACGTATTTTTCTAGAAAATAAAGACGGTGATTTAACTATAGAAGAATGTGAAAAGGTCAGCAGAGCTTTGAGTATAATTCTGGATGAAGAAGATCCAATCGATAAAAGTTATATATTAGAGGTTTCATCACCCGGGCTGGAAAGACCTCTTAAAACGGAAGAGGATTTTGAACGTTTTAGGGGAGAATTAATCGCAGTTAAAACTTTCAAGAAAATTAATGGTGAAAAAGAATTTATAGGAACTTTAAAGGAATTTGCAGATGATCAAATCACATTAATTTTAGATGATGGTCAGGAAATATCGATTGACTACAGTCTGGTAGCAAGAACTAATTTAACTTTTGAAATTTAAAATTGAGGGGGGAAAAATATGAATGTAGAATTCATTCAGGCCCTGGATGATATAGAAAAAGATAAAGGTATATCTAAAGATGTATTATTGGAGGCCATTGAAACAGCTTTAGTTTCTGCTTATAAAAAGGATTTTGGTTCTAAAGATAATGTTAGAATTGAAATTTCTGCAGAAGCTGGAGAAGTTAAAGTCTATTCTCGCAAAGAAGTTGTGGAAGAAGTTGAAAACAAAAACAGTGAGATTTCTTTAACTGAAGCTGAAAATATAGACAGCAAATATGATATTGGAGACATTGTTGAGATCGAGGTTACACCTGCAAACTTTGGTAGAATTGCAGCCCAGACAGCAAAACAGGTTGTAATGCAGAGAATTAGAGAAGCAGAGAGAGATGTAATTTTTGATCAGTATAAAGAAAAAGAAGATGACCTGATAACAGGTACAATTCAGCGTTTTCATAATGATAATATCCTGATTGATATGGGAAAGACAGAAGCTTTACTGCCACCTTCTGAGCAGATTGCTGGTGAAAGATATGAAATCGGTGAAAGGATTAAGCTTTATGTAGTTGAAGTAAGTACTACAAATAAAGGTCCAAGAATTCTGGTTTCTAGAACTCACCCGGGGCTTTTGAAAAGACTTTTTGAGATTGAAGTTCCCGAAATTTTCCAGGGACTTGTAGAAATAAAAGCTGTGGCCAGAGAAGCCGGTCAGCGTTCAAAAATGGCAGTAAGCAGTACTGACAGTCAAGTTGATCCTGTTGGAGCCTGTGTTGGCCCAAAGGGTATGAGAGTTCAGGCAGTTGTGGATCAGTTAAATAATGAAAAAATTGATATTGTAAAGTGGGATGATAACCCTGAGGTATTTGTTGCTAATGCTTTAAATCCGGCTGAGGTAGTAAGTGTCAATATTAATAAGTCTGATAAAATTGCCGAAGTGGTAGTTCCAGACTTTCAGCTTTCGCTGGCAATTGGAAAAGAAGGGCAGAACGCTCGACTTGCTGCAAAATTAACAGGCTGGAAAGTTGATATTAAAAAAGAATCTGAAGTGGAAGCAGAACCTGAAAACATTGAAGAAATAGAAAAGAGTGCTGCTGAGCTTGCAGAAAGTTTAGATGAATTTGAAGAAACAGAAAAAGATACTGAATTGGATAAAACTGAAACAGTGACTGAAAAAACAGCTGAAGAGGCTGAATCTAATAATCAAGCTGAAGATGATGCTGAAGAACTTGAAAAACTGGATTAAATTTATCAAATAAACTAAAAATCTTAAGGAGGATTGAGATTGCAGAGTAGAAGTCCTATTCGTCAATGTGTAGGTTGTGGTGCCAGAAGAGACAAGATTGAACTTTTAAGAGTGGTAAATAATAAAGGAGAAATTTTAGTTGATCCAGGTGGAAGAACTCCTGGTCGAGGTGCTTACCTCTGTCCTAATATGGATTGTTTAGATAAAGCAGTAGAAAAAGGAGCCTTAAAAAAGGCACTGAGGAAAGATATTTCCGATGAAATTTATGAAAAAATTTCGGAGGAGATTAAACATGATTAACTAACAGCAGAATATTTTGGAGGTGCAAGTATGGCAAAAATTAGAGTATATAATCTGGCTCACGAGCTGGATATGGATAGTAAGGAAGTAATTGAATTATTAAATGATCTTGATATTGATGTATCAAGTCATATGAGTACGATAACTGACGAAACAGCAGAACTTGTAAAGGGTATGTACGCAGGTGATAATACTGCTGAAGAAAATGAAGAAGCACATAAGGAAGCTGTTAAAGCTGAAGCTGAAAAAAGCAAAGAAGAGGCAGAAAAAGCGGCCGAAGCAGCTGAACAGGCAGAAGCTGAAGCAGAAGAAGATACAGTAGAAAAAATTGAAGAAGAAGCAGTAGAAATAGAAACTCCAATCACAGTTAAAGAATTTGCTGAAGAGATTGGTCAGGCTCCTAATAATTTAATTGTCGAATTAATGAACATGGGAGTAATGGCCAGTGTAAATCAGAGTTTAGATGAAGATACTCTGGAATTACTGGCTGAAGAAATTGGAGTTAATATTAAGTTCAAATCTGAGGAAGAAGAAAAAGCTTCTTTAAGAGTTGGACCGGAGATTGAAGATAAGGAGGAAGACTTAGAAGTTAGACCTCCTATTGTTACCGTAATGGGTCATGTTGACCACGGTAAAACTACTCTTTTAGATGTGATTAGAGAAAGTAGAGTGGCCGGAAGTGAAGCTGGTGGAATCACTCAGCATATCGGTGCCTATCAGGCTGAGGTAGATAACAAGAAAATTACCTTTATTGATACACCGGGTCACGAAGCTTTTACAGCTATGAGAGCTAGAGGAGCCCAGATTACTGATATTGCAATTTTAGTTGTAGCAGCTGATGATGGAATTATGCCCCAGACTGAAGAGGCGATTAACCACGCTAAGGCAGCTGGAATTCCGATCATCGTAGCAATCAATAAGATTGATAAGGCAAATGCTCAGCCGGAACGGGTTAAGCAGGAGCTAACAGAATATGGGCTTGTTCCTGAAGACTGGGGTGGAAATACAATTTGTGTTAATGTTTCTGCACTGCAAAAACAGAATATAGATGAACTTTTAGAAATGATCATCCTGGTTTCAGAAATGGAAGAATTAAAGGCAAATCCTAACCGTCTGGCTGAAGGTATAGTTATCGAAGCCGAGCTTGATAAAGGCAGGGGTCCTGTAGCAACTGTGCTGGTTAAGAATGGAACTTTAAAGGTAGGAGATCCACTACTTGCTGGTTTAACTTCCGGTCGTGTTAGAGCAATGTTTAACGAATACGGAGATTCTCTAGATTTAGCCGGACCGTCATCAGCAGTTGAGGTACTTGGATTCAATGAAGTGCCTGATGCTGGAGATTTTGTTCAGGTTTTAGAAGACGAAAGACAGGCTAGAGATGTTGCTTCTGACCGTCAGGATGAAAAAAGACAGGCTGAGTTAAAATCTGATGCTAAAGTTTCCTTAGATGATCTGTACAAGCAGATTCAGGAAGGTGAGGTTAAAGAACTTAATATTATTATTAAGGCAGATGTGCAGGGTTCAATTGAGGCCCTTAAAGCTTCACTATTGAGACTTGGTACAGATGAAGTTACTGTTAATGTAATCCACACTGGTGTGGGGGGAGTAAATGAAACTGATGTTAACCTGGCCAGTGCTTCCAATGCTATCATTATTGGATTTAATGTAAGACCTGATAATAATGCTTTAAAAGCAGCTGAAAAAGAAAAGGTTGATATTAGAACTTATAGAGTAATTTATAAAGCTCTAGAAGATATCAAAGATGCGATGGCCGGACTGCTTGACCCTGAGTTAAGAGAAGAAGTAACCGGTAGAGCCGAAGTTAGAGACACTTTTAAGGTACCTGATGTCGGCATAATTGCTGGTGCATATATTACAGATGGTCATGTGAACCGCAACTACGATGCTCGTTTAATTAGAGATGGAGTAGTTATTCACGAAGGAACAATTTCTTCTCTCAAGAGATTCGAAAATGATGTGAGAGAAGTTAAGTCTGGTTATGAATGTGGAATTGGAATCGAAAATTATAATGATATCAAAGTTGGAGATATTATTGAATTCTATACTTATAAGGAGATTAAAAGATCCTTATAGAGGTGAGGTAAAATGACAAATAAAAGAGCAATAAGAGTTGGAGAATTGTTAAAAGAAGAAATCAGTCAGATTGTCTTAAGAGAAATGAAAGACCCAAGAATTGGTTTTGTCTCTGTGACTGATGTTGAGGTTAGTGGTGATTTAAGACATGCTAAAGTCTTTATCAGTGTTTATGGAAGTGATAAAGAAAAGGAAGAAACCCTGGAAGGTCTGCATCAGGCTAAGGGTTTTGTCCGCAAACTTGTCGGTGAAAGAATTAAAATCCACCACACACCTGAGATTATTTTCCGTTATGATGATTCTATTGAAAATGGAGTTCATATTTCTGAAATAATTAAAGATCTTAAAGAATCAGGAGAGATAAAGGAGTCTGACTCTGATGCAGAAAGAAATTAAAGAAATAATTAAAATTATAAATGAAAATGATAATTTTCTAGTCGTCGGCCATGTTGGGGCTGATGGTGACAGTATCGGATCAGTGACTGCTTTAACCCGATTACTAAAAAGGGAAATGAAAACAGCCAGAGCCTATCTGAATCGAGATACTCTGGCTCCTTTTTCTTTTCTGGGAGTTAAGGAGGATTTCTTCTATACTGATTCAGAAAAATTAAAAGTAGAGATGACAGCAGAAGAATTTATATTAATCACCCTGGATTCAGGCACTTTAGAAAGAGTGGATCTGGACCAGGAATTAATAGATTCCGCCCAGTATATTATAAATATTGATCACCATGAAGATAACAGTCTTTTTGGTAAAATCAATCTTGTCGAAGCTGATCGGGCAGCAGTTGGTGAGATTATTTATAATTTTGCTGCTGAAATCATAGGAAAAGCTCTACCTTTGAATATCGCTGAGCCCCTTGCTACTGCAATAATAACTGACACTGGAGCTCTGCGCTATGAAAATACAAGTTCCAGAGTTTTAAGAATTCTGGCTGAACTGATGGATGCTGGTGTCGATATTTATAAAATTAATAAGAAAATATTTGGCAGTTTAAGCTACAAGGCTCTTGTTTTAAAAGGACTGGCACTGGCTACCTTGACTAGAAGTGAAGACGGAAAAATCGCCTGGCTTTATGTCAGCCGACAAATGATGCATGAAGCTGAGACTGACTATACTGAAGGGCTGGTCAGTCTGGCTAGAGATATAGAAGAAGTTGAAATTGGTATCCTATTTACTGAGGAAGAAGAAAAAGAGATAAAAGTAAGTCTTCGTTCTAACTTTTATGCAGAAGTCAATAAACTGGCAGCAGAATTTGACGGCGGTGGTCATCCAAGGGCTGCCGGAGCAACAATCGAAAAGACTTTAGAAGAGACAATCGATTCTGTGGTGGAGGCAGCGAAAAAATATGTTTAACGGTACTGCTAATATTTTAAAACCACCCGGAATTTCTTCATTTGCCTTAATTAAAAGTCTGCGCTGGCTGCTGGATGAAAAAAAGGCAGGCCATACAGGAACTCTAGATCCCGCAGCCGCCGGGGTTTTAGGAGTTTGTTTCGGTAAGGCTACAAAAACAATTCCCTTTCTTGATGACAGCCGCAAAGAATATATCTGTGAACTGAAGCTGGGTTCCAGAACTGATTCCCTTGATTTAGAAGGGGAGGTTATCAGGGAAGATTTAAAGTGGAACCATCTTTCAGAGGAAAAAGTGGAAGCGGCTGTTATGAGCTTTAAAGGCAAACAGCAGCAGGTTCCACCAATGTATTCGGCTCTTCATTATCAGGGCAAAAGACTCTATCAACTTGCCCGCAGAGGAATTGTGGTAGAAAGAGAAAGCAGAGAGATAGAAGTATTTGATCTGGAACTGCTGGAAATTAATCTACCTTTAATTCGTTTTAAAGCTGAAGTTTCCCGGGGAACCTATATTCGCTCACTTGTGAGGGATATTGGAGATAAGTTAAATACAAATGCTGTGATGACTTTTCTGCTCAGAACAAAGTCTGGTCCTTTTAAGCTTGGGGATTCTGTCAGCTACGAAGAGATTGAAAATCAGGGAGAGAAAATTTTACTTAAGTCTTATGAGCCGCTTAATCTACCCCGCTATACAATCAAAGATGAAGAATATCAGCGGGCTGAAAATGGAAATTATTTAATCAAAGAAAATTTTGTGGAATCTGATATTGAGCTTGCTGTTGGAGAATATTTTCTTCTTTTTTCTGAATCAGGTAAATTTTTAGCAATCAGCCAGCATCAGCTCGAAGATAATTATCATATTTACCAGCCACATAAAGTTTTTATTTAGTTTTGGAGGAAATAATATGCAGGTTATTACAAGTGATAAATATAATGAATTTGAAGAGAGCAATACCTGTCTTGCTATTGGTGCATTTGATGGTTTACATAAAGGTCATCAGTTAATTATCAATCAGGCAATTAAAGAAGCCAAAAAGAATAATTATCCGGCTGCAGTTTTATCTTTTCATCCTCATCCCCTGGAGATAATTCCGGGTAAAACACCACCACCATCTATAGTCTCTCGCCAGCAGAAAATTTCTGTTCTGGAGGAGATGGGGGTTGATTATTATTTTGAACAGAAATTTACTCAACATTTTGCAAAAATGAGGGCAGAAGAATTTATTAATAATATTCTGCTCGATAAAATTAAAGTAAATACGGTGGTTGTTGGCGATGATTTTCGCTTTGCCTATAAAAATGAAGGTAATGTTGAAATTCTAAAAAAGATGGGGGAGCTGCACGGTTATCAGGCAAAAATTATTTCTCAGCTCCACGCCAGTGATGATCGGATTTCCAGTACAAGAATCAGAAATCTGCTTAAAAAGGGTAGAATTAAAAAAGCCAAAAGACTGCTCGGACGCCCATACCAAATCTGTGGAGAAGTAGTTCACGGAAAAAAAAGAGGTAGAAAATTGGGCTTTCCAACAGCAAATTTAAGTCTGGAAACTAATTATGCTCTACCACCTGAAGGTGTTTATGCTGTTAAGGTTCAACATCAGGGCCAGGTATATATTGGTGCAGCTAATCTTGGTTATAATCCTACTTTTAATAATCAAAAGATCTCTTTTGAAGTTTATATCTTAGATTTTGAGGATAATCTTTATGGTGAGAGATTGTGTGTAGATATTATTGATTTTATTAGAAGTGAAATAGATTTTAAAAATACTGAAGAATTAATTGAGCAGATGGAGCAAGATATTCTTTACACACGCCAGCTTTTATGTTAAAATTATAAAGAAAGTTTTAAATTACCGCTGGCTAGGATTTCGACTCTCCGACGTCTTCTTGGCCTGTGGCGAATTAATTTCACAGGAGGTGAATTTTTTATGTTAAGTAAAGAAGAAAAGCAAGATATTATTAAGGAATATCAGTTAGAAGAAGGTGATACTGGCTCTACTGAAGTCCAGGTTGCTCTTTTAACTGCAAGAATTGCTGAGTTAACTGAACACTTAAAAGACCACAAGAATGATCATCATTCACGAAGAGGTCTTTTAAAGATGGTTGGTAAAAGAAGAAAGTTATTAAGATACTTACAAAATAATGATGTTCTGCGTTATCGTGAACTTATTTCCAAATTAGGAATTCGCGGTTAATAATGCATACTAAAAGAGCGGGGCAATCCCCGCTCTTTATTTGAATAAGGAGGAAAAAATATGAAAGAATGGACAATTGATTTTGCCGGTGACGAATTTAATTTACAGACCGGTAAGGTGGCCAAACAGGCCAATGGGTCAGTAGTAGTCCGCTGTGGTGACTCACAGGTTTTAGTTACAGCAACTATGGATGATCCAAGACCAGGAATGAACTATTTTCCACTAATGGTTAACTATGAGGAAAGAGTTTATGCAATCGGCCAAATTCCTGGAAGTGTTATGAGAAGAGAAGGAAGACCAAGAGATGAAGCGACTTTAGCTGCTAGAGTAATTGACCGCTCTATCAGACCATTATTTCCAGATGGTTACAGACGTGATGTGCAGATAGTTGCTACAATTTTATCTGTAGATGACGATCATGATCCAGAAGTACTTGCTTTAAACGGAGCTTCTGTTGCTCTAACCTTATCTGACATTCCTTTTGCTGGGCCAATCGGAGGAGTAAAAGTTGGTTTAGTCGATGGAGAAATTGTTATTAATCCAAATGAAGAGGAAAGAGAAAACAGTGATCTTGATCTCGTAGTAGCAGGAAGCAAAGATGCTATTATGATGGTAGAAGCCAGTGCTAATGAGGTAAGTGAAGAAAAGATCTTAGAAGCAATGGATGCTGCCCACGAAGAGATCAAAAAGTTTATCGCTCTGCAGGAAGACATCAGAGAAGAAGCAGGTAAAGAAAAGATGCCTTTTGAATCTCCAACTGTAGACGATGAGATCCAGGAACAGGTTGACCAAATTCTTGGAGAAAAAATGAAAGAAGCAATTCAGATTCAGGACAAGAAGCCGAGAAATAAGAGGCTGGATGAGTTGAAGGAAGAGCTTAAAACTACAATTAATCCTGATGAAGATGAAGAAATTAATGATCAGCTTGAACTGGCTTTTGAAAAAATGATAAAAAAGTCTGTTAAGAGCCTAATCATTGATGATGGAGTTCGTCCTGATGGCAGAGATTATGATGAAATCAGACCTATCTGGGCAGAAGTTGATTTTGTACCAAGAGCCCACGGTTCTGGAATTTTCACCAGAGGTGAAACTCAGGCGCTAAGTGTTTTAACTTTAGGATCAGCCAGAGATGAGCAGACTATATTTGGACTCGGTGAAAATGAGACCAAACGCTATATGCACCACTATAATTTCCCATCTTTCTGTGTTGGTGAAACATCTCCAATGCGTTCACCAGGAAGAAGAGAAATTGGACACGGTACCTTAGGTGAAAAAGCATTACTGCCTGTTATTCCATCTGAAGAAGATTTCCCCTATACAATCAGAATTGTATCTGAAGTATTGGAATCAAATGGTTCTTCATCTCAGGCAAGTATCTGTGGTAGTAGTTTAGCCTTAATGGCTGCCGGCGTTCCAATTAAAGCACCTGTTGCAGGTATTGCTATGGGACTAATGAAAAAAGATGATGAGATTGTTGTTCTATCTGATATTCAGGGTTTTGAAGATTTCCATGGTGATATGGACTTTAAAGTTGCTGGAACTAAAGATGGTATTACAGCCCTACAGATGGATATGAAATTAAAAGGTCTATCTTCTGAAGTCTTAAAAGAAGCATTAGAAAAAGCTAAAAAAGGTAGAATGCATATTATGGGTAAAATGCTGGATGTAATACCAGAACCTCGTCCAGAATTATCCGAAAATGCTCCTGCAATCATTACCATGAACATTGATCCAGAAAAGATCAGATTTGTTATTGGTCCTGGTGGTAAGATGATCAATAAGATTATTGATGAAACTGGAGCAGATATTGATATTGAAGATGACGGTCTGGTTAAAATTATGACAGAGGATCAGGAAGGTGGACAGAAAGCAAAAGAAATGATTGAGCGCCTGACTGAAGAAGTAGAAGTAGGAAAAATCTATCAGGGTAAGGTTAAGCGAATCATGAACTTTGGTGCCTTTGTAGAAATTCTGCCTAATAAAGAGGGTTTAGTTCACATTTCTAAACTAGCTGATCATCATGTAAAAGAAGTTGGAGATGTTGTATCTGTAGGAGATGAAATCCCTGTAAAAGTTATTGAAATAGATAAGCAGGATAGAATTAATTTATCACTAAAAGATGCAAAAAAAGAACTGGAAGATAAAGAGTAAGCTGAAATAACGCTGAATTATAAAATTAATGGAGATGAGTTTTAAATGATTTTAGGTAAACATGTTTCTATAGCCGGCGGCCTTGATCAAGCTTTTAAAAGAGCTGCTGCTATCGGCTGTAATTCAATGCAGATTTTTGTTAAGAATCCTCGCGGCTGGAAAATGCGCGAAGTTGATACAGCAGAAGCAGAAAAATTCAGAGTTGAAAGAAAAAAATATAAGATTAATCCAGTTGTAGTCCATGCTGCTTACCTGATCAATCTGGCATCTCCAAAAGATGAATTATGGGGAAAATCAATTTCAGCTCTTAAGTCTGAATACCAGCGCTGTGACAGACTCGGAGCTGAATACCTGATTTTTCATCCAGGCAGCCATACAGGATCCGGAATGAAAAAAGGAATTGCTAGAATTGCAGAGGCCATAAATATAATTTTAGCTGAAGTAAAATCAGAGACTATGATTCTTTTAGAAAATACTGCCGGTGCCGGGACAGGTATTGGGGCAGACTTTAATCAGCTAAAAGAAATTATTGACCGGGTCGATCATCCTGAAAGATTGGGAATTTGTATTGACAGCTGTCATGCTTTTACAGCCAGATATAATCTAAAAGAAAAAGCTGGTTTAGAAGAACTAATTAGTGATTTTAATGAGCTGATTGGACTTGATAAATTGAAAGTAATTCACCTCAATGATTCCAAATATGACTGCTGTACAAATAAAGATGAGCATGCTCATCTTGGAGAAGGAAAAATTGGTAGTGAAGCTTTTAGAAGATTAATTAATCATTCTCAATTAAAGGATAAGGTATTTATTCTGGAAACACCTCAGTTTGATAAAGATAGAGATGATGATGTTATTTTATTAAAAGAATTAAGGGAGGACTAAAGTTGTCTGCTAGTGCTGAAATGTTATTAGAAGTTGGCAAAGAAATAAAAAAAGAAATAGAGACAGCAGCTGGGAATGAGATTTTTATTAGAGCTCAATTAAATAATAAAAATATCATTGAAGATTTTGAAGTTCTGGCCAGAGGCAACAGTTATTCGGCACCTGCAGTTATTAATAATTTAATAGCTGGAGAAATGGTTATTCATAATCATCCTTCTGGAGACCTGACACCTTCTGCAGCTGATATTAGACTGGCAGCAAAAATTGCAGCCAGAGAAGTTGGTTTTGCAATTATAAATAACCAGGCAGATCAAATTTATGTTGTAGTTGAAGCAGGAACAAAAAAAGAAAAGAAGAAATTAGATAAAGAGGAAGTTTTAAGTTATTTTAAAAAAGAGGGGAAATTAGCCGGTGAATTAAAAGGTTTTTCTGAGAGAAAAGAACAGCTGCTTACAGCTGAAAAAATTATCGATTCATTTAATCAGCATCAATTTGATTTTATTGAGGCTGGTACCGGGACTGGAAAATCTTTTGCCTATTTAATACCTGCTCTTTTTTATAATGATTTAAATCAGGCAAGAATAGTGGTTTCTACAAATACAATTAATCTTCAGGAACAGCTGATTAATAAAGACTTAGTTACCCTGCAGCGGGTGCTTGATTTTGATTTTAACGCAGTTTTAGTTAAAGGGAGAAATAATTATCTCTGCCTGAGGAAATTTAAAAATTTTAAAAAGAATTTTGATAACAACGAGCTTGAGATAGACGCGAAAATATTTAACGAGCTAAATGAGTGGAAAAAGCAGACTGAAAGTGGAGAAAAAAGCGAAATTAATTTTCAGCTGAAAAATAAGGTCTGGAATCAGATTGCTGCCGAAAGTGATCTTTGTTTAAAAACATCATGTCCTTTTTATGCTAACTGCTTTTTTATGCAGGCCAGAAAGAAAATATATAAGGCGGATATTTTAATTGTTAATCACCACCTTTTATTGTCTGATGCAAGAGTAAAAGAGGATACAGGTTCTGTTGATCGAGGTATTTTACCCAATTTTAATCATTTAATTATTGATGAGGCTCATAATATTGGCGAAATTGCAACTGATCATCTGGGCTATCCGCTTTACCAGCCCCTGCTGGATAACTGGCTAAAAAGACTGAGTGGAGACAAAAAATCGTTACTGTCAGAAATTAGAGAGGACATTGCCTTTACTGTTGATTCTGATCAAAAAAGGCTGCGGGAAATTTTAGATAAAAGAATAATTCCTACAACCCAAAAAATAAGAGATTTAATTCCTCAGTATTTTAATGAACTCAAGGATTTAATTTCTGATTATAAGGATAAAAAGATTACAGTTGATGATAAATTAAAAAGCAATCCTAAATGGCAGGAATTCTATCAGACTGCCCAGGATCTGGCTGCTTATTTAAAAAACGATTTTTCTTTTCTACAGATCATTTACGAAAATCTATATCTTGGTCTGGAAGCAGAGACAGATGAGAGTGAAATGAAGATCAAATCCAGTTTAAATCGCTGTCAGGATTTAATAAAACGCATAGAATTTAATTTAAAGGCTGAAGATGATGATTATGTTTTCTGGCTGGAGTCGAGCTATTATAGGGGCTCTGAACAGACTGTACAGAAATCAGCCCCGATTGATGCTGGAAAATTTTTGCCGGATATGCTCTGGTCAAAATTAACAAATATCATCTTTACTTCTGCTACAATTACAGCTGCCGGCTCTTTTGATTATTTTTACCGCGAAACCGGGATATCTAAAGCTGAAGAGCTTAAGGTGGAATCACCTTTTGATTATTCAAAACAGGCAGAACTTTTGATTCCAGTGGATTTTCCAGATCCAGGCAGTAAAATTTTTCTTAAGGAACTTGTGATCAGTCTCAAGGAAATTATTTCAAAAACTCAGGGTTCAACGATGGTTTTATTTACCTCCTATCGAATGCTCAGCTACTGTTATAACAACCTTAAAGCAGAGCTGGAAGAGATGGGGATTAGAATACTGTCACAGTCAAAACTATCCCGCAATTATATTATGCAGGAGTTTCACAGTGAATACAAAACAATAATTTTTGGGACTTCAAGCTTCTGGGAAGGAGTAGATTTACCTGGAGATCTGCTTAAATATCTGGTAATGGTTAAACTTCCATTTCCAGTTCCTGGTGAGCCGCTTTATCAGGCAAAAGAAGATCTCTTAAAAGAAAAAGGGCTTAACCCTTTTTATAATCTTGCTCTGCCTCAGGCGGTAATTAAGTTCAGGCAGGGTTTTGGAAGATTAATCCGTTCCAAAAAAGATTCTGGTTTTATCATTCTATTTGACCGAAGAGTTAAAAGTAGATCTTATGGACAGAAGTTTTTAGACTCAATTCCGTCGGGGTGCCCGGTGCTTGAAATCAATCAAAAGGAAATTATAAAAAAATTAGAGAATAATGGAGTTTAAAATATGACTAATACAAAAATATTCATAAAAAACTTTTTAATTTTAGCTGCTATCTTTATATTTTCTACTGCTGTTAATGCTGCTCCCAGTTTAAGTTTGATCTATGTTATTCAGCAGGGTGATACACTTTCTGAGATTGCAGCTGATTATGATCTTGAGATAGAGCAGTTAAAAGCTGCAAATAAGATTTCTAATCTGGCAGATATTAAAATGGGTGATGAACTGGTTATTCCTCAGAAGTTGGATAATAAGAATCAGGAAAAACATGAGAAACTATTTAGTGATTTCAAAACTCGCAAAGAAGAACTATCTTTTTCAATTAATACTCATTATGCTGCCAGGATTAACCCCGGCCATCAGGTCCCGAATATTGATAAAATACCAGAGGATGAAATTATAAACTACTATGTTGGTCCTGGTGATACACTTTATGATCTTGCAAGAGATTTCAGCACCACCATTGGAACCATTTTAGCTTTAAATAATAAAAAAAATAGTATTTTGAGGCGGGGAGAAAAAATTCTTCTGCCGGTTAATAATTTAACCGATCATCAAATTTTAAACCAAAGAGTGAGTAAGCAGGAATTGGAGCTGCTTGCAAGGGCAGTGAATGGCGAAGCCAGAGGCGAGCCTTATATCGGTCAGGTTGCAGTGGCTGCAGTTATTATTAATCGAGTTCTTAGTCCTCAATTTCCCAATAATTTTGCTCAGGTTATCTATCAGGCAGGACAGTTTTCGGCAGTTAGTGATGGACAGATTAATTTGAGGCCAAATCAGACTGCTTTTAGAGCAGCAAGAGAAGCTTTAAATGGAAGTGACCCAACAAATGGAGCCCTTTATTTTTATAACCCTAAAACTGCTACCAGGGTTAGCTTTTTTGAAGGTAGAAGAGTGATTACCAAAATAGGAGATCATGTTTTTGTAGAATAGGGGTGAAGATTTTTGTTTACTAACTCATTTAAAACTTTCCAGCTTTTTAAAAAGAAGCTGGCTTATTTTTTTATAATAATAATAATATTTTCCAGTAGTTCTGTTCTGGCTCAAAATAACTTTAGGAGCAATTACAGCTCCAGAAGAATGGTTCCAATTTATAAGGTAGATAGAGATGATCATAAAATTACTCTCACAGTTGATGGAGCCTGGGGGAGCGATCAGACTGAAGCTCTGCTGGAACTTTTTAAAAAAGAAGATATTAGTGTTTCATTTTTCTTTGCCGGAATCTGGCTGCAGAACAATCCGGATTTAGTTCAGAAAATTTTAGCTGCTGGACATCAGATTTATAATCATTCCTACAGCCATTCTCATTTTAATAACTTAAGCAAAAATGAAATAATAGAAGAACTTCAGAAAACTGAGGCAATAATTAAGCAGTATCAAAACTCTGAAACTGGACTTAAACTTTTTAGACCCCCTTATGGTGAGTATAATGACTTTGTAATCAAAACAGCAAGAGAGCTTGGCTATCAGGTTGTTCAGTGGAGCCTTGATTCTCATGACTGGATGGATCCCGGCCAGGAATACATAGTTGAGCGGGTTATTAATAACATTAACTCGGGAGATATCCTGCTTTTTCATAATAATTCGGAGAATATTGTAGAAATACTAAGCGAAATTATTCCAATTCTAAAGCAGGATTATCAATTTGTCAAAATAGAAGATCTAATTTATAATGATAACTATCAGATAAGTTCTCTAACTGGTTTACAATACAAAATAAAGGGTGATGTTAATGGAAATTAAAGCAGAAAGGGTCAATAAGGATATTGAATTACCAAAATACCAGCATTTTGGGGAAGATGCCGGTCTGGATCTGCATGCAGCAGAAGAACTAACAATCAAAAGTGGAGAATACAAATTAATAAAAACAGGTCTGAAAATTGCTGTTCCCAAAGGTTATGCAGCTTTTGTATATCCGCGCAGTGGTCTAGCTTTAAAAAAAGGGGTTACAGTTTTAAATGCTGATGGAGTAATTGATTCCGGTTATCGCGGAGAAGTTGGGGTAATTTTAATTAACCATGGAGCTGAAGACTTTAATGTCAATTTTAATGATAGAATAGCCCAGCTTATTATTCAGCAGGTTAATACAATAGAGTGGAATGAAGTAGAGAGTTTAAGTGAAAGTCAGCGAGGAGAAGGCGGCTTTGGCCATACCGGGATCAAAAAGAATTAGGAAAGGATAATTAATATGCCTAAAATAAAAGTGCCGGCAACTACAGCAAACTTAGGCCCTGGTTATGATACTCTGGGGCTTGCTTTAAGTTTATATAATGATTTTGAGGTTAAAAAAAGAGAAGACGAGCAGTTAAAAATTAAAATTATCGATCAAAATAAAAGTACAGAAATAAAAATTGCCGCTGAAGATAATCTAATAGCCCTGGCCTATAAAAAATATTTTAACTTTATTGCTGAGGATTTAAGAGGTGCTGAAATAGTTGAAAAAATGCATACTCCCCTGGCCAGGGGTCTCGGCAGCAGTTCTTCGGCTATTATTGGAGGCCTGGCTGCAGCAGCAGTAGTATCAGGTAAATTAATCAGTGAAAATGATTTTATCCAGCTGGCTGTTGAGTTAGAAAAACATCCAGATAATGTTGTTCCAGCTCTGGTTGGAGGGCTAACAGTAAATTTTTATTGCAATAATAACTATGATTATTATAAAATAGATGTGGAGCAGGAACTTGATTTTATTCTGGTAGTACCGGACTTTGAGCTGAAAACTGAAAATTTGAGGCAGGTTTTACCAGCAGAAATAGATTATCCAAGTGCAATTAATAACCTCAGTCGAGTTGGTCTGCTGACAGCGGCCTTCATTAACAGAGATTATAAGCTTTTAAAAACTGCGATGGAGGATCAGCTGCATCAGCCATACAGAAAAAAACTAATTAAAGGCTTTGACCAGGTACTCGAAGCAGCCTACAGTAGTGGTGCTTATGGAGCGGCGCTGAGTGGTGCTGGACCAACAATTTTAGCCTGTGCCCGGCAGAATTCTACTGAGATTGCCGAAAACATGAAAAAGGTATTTGAGTCTAATTCTATCAGAACAGATATTTTTATAGTAAAGGCCTGTAATCAGAGTTTATATCAGTATTTAAAAGAGGAGATATCTCAGAATGCTTAAACTGGCCCTGATCGCCAATCATACAGACTCTTTAGAGGGTTTTTTTGATTTTTTCATAGAAAATAAAAATAAAATAGAAAAAAAGGCTGCTCAGAAGTTTGAAATTACATATATTTTTAATGATTCTCCAGAAAATGAAGTCAAAGCTTTTTTTGCAGCCCGAGATGTCGACTTAAAAGTTACTGATAATTATCAGCAGCTGGTAAAAAATAAAGAAGTTGATATAATCATAGAATTAAGCCGTAAGTTTGAAACTGCGGATTATCTGCTTCAGGCATTAGAAAATAAAAAACAGGTAATTACAAGTAACCATAAGGTTCTGGCAGAAAACTATCTGTTGATCAAAGAGGCTGAGAAGAAGTTTAGAACCAGGGTGTTTTTTTCTGCAGTATTTTCTCCCTTACCTTTAAAAACTCTGCTCAATAATTTCTATGCTCTGGATGAAGTTAAGGAAATCAATGGGGTTTTAAATGCAACTACCAATTTCATTTTAGCTGAGATGGAAAAAAATACTGTAAGCATGAAAGAAACAGTTGAACAGGCAAAGGAATTGAGCTATACTGAAGAAAATCCTGAATTTGATTTAAGCGGTAGGGATAGTTTAAATAAAAGTATTTTGCTGGTAGATTTGATTTACAACACAGCTCTTGATCCTTCTCAGGTTCAAGCCAAAGGGATAAAAGGAATTACAAGTTATGACCTGATCTATGCAGCAGAGCTTGGTTATAAAATAAAATTAATTTCTACTATTAAGAAACAGGATCAGAAAATATATTTTGGAGTTAGACCAAATTTAGTTCCTAAGAACTCTTTTTTCTCTTCTTTAAATGATAACAGTAATGGAATAGAGTTGTTTTCAAAATATAATTCCAGAATCTTTATTAAAGCCGAAAATAATGAGTCAGCTGCTTCCAATCTACTCAGCCAGGACTTAATAAGTGCTGCCGAAATAATCAGCTCTCAAAGCGATATTGATTTTGATTTGGAAGCCTTAAGAGCAAATAAAATTAAACTAAATGACCTTTATCAGCAGCAGGCAAACAACTTTTATGTCAGATTGCAGCTTGAAAAAGATAAACAGATAATTGAAAAAATCAAAGATATCTTTTCAGAAAAAAATCTGGCAGATTTAATTTTACATGATAATTTGACTGAAACTCCACTGCTGCCTGTAATAATCATTACTAAGAAAATTAAAGAAAAAGATTTAGAAGAATTACTAAAAGAAGTTGAGAATCTAGAAGGAGTTCTAACTGTTAATAATGTAATAGCAGTTAAAACAGAATAATAATTTTATCATTAACAATAGGAAGGTGAAACAGTTGTCATTAATTGTACAAAAATATGGAGGAAGTTCAGTAGCAAATCCTGAATTAATTAAAAATGTTGCCAGAAGAGTAATTGAGGGGTATGAGGAAGGCAATCAAATGGTAGTAGTGGTTTCAGCAATGGGAGATACTACTGACCATTTAATAGATCTAATGGGAGATATCACTGATGATCCTGATCCAAGAGAAGTAGATATGCTTTTAACAACCGGGGAGCAGGTTTCAATTGCCCTATTAACTATGGCAATTCATTCTCTTGGTTACCCGGCAATCTCTTTAACCGGCAGTCAGATGAAAATTAAAACTAATGAAAAACATAATCAGGCTATGATTACAGATGTAGATACCACTCGTTTGAGAAAAGAACTAGCAGAAAATAAGATTGTAATTGTTGCTGGTTTTCAGGGGGTAAATGATAATCAAGATTTTACAACCCTGGGTCGAGGAGGTTCTGATACTACAACTGTAGCTGTGGCAGCAGCTATGAATGCTGACCGCTGTGAAATTTATTCTGATGTTGATGGAGTTTATACTGCTGACCCCAGAATAGTAGAAAATGCCAGTAAGCTGGACTCGATTTCATATGAAGAAATGCTGGAACTTGCAAATTTGGGTGCTAATGTCCTTCATCCAAGAGCAGTTGAGCTGGCAAATAATTATAATTTAGACTTATATATTGCCTCAAGTTTTAATAAAACCATGGGGACAATTGTTAGAGGAGATGAGAGCATGGAAGGTAAAAAAAATGTAGTTGGAGCAGCGAGTGATTTAGGAGAAATAAAAATTACAGTTGAGAGAGTACCGGATGAGCCAGGGATAGCAGGTAAAATGTTTAAGGCTCTAGCTGATGCAGGAGTTAATGTTGATATGATTATTCAGAACCTGCAGCGGGATGAACTGAATGATATTACCTTTACTATTAATCAGGAACAGGAAAAATTGGCAGTTAACGTCCTGGAAAAAATAAAGGAAAAACTTAAATTTGATAACTATACAATTGATCGAGATGTTGCAAAAATTTCTATAGTTGGAGCAGGGATGCAGTCAACTCCGGGGATAGCGGCCAGAATGTTCAGCTCATTTGGCGAAAATAATATTAATATTGAAATGATTACAACCTCTGAGATTAAAATTTCCTGTTTGATAAAAAAAGAAGAAGCAGATAGGGCTTTAAATGTTTTACATAAGGAATTTAAGCTGGATCAGATAAATAATTAAATATTGCAAAAACTTTAATTTTCGCGTATAATTAAAACAGGCAGTTTTTAAGATAGAATTTACTTACTGCTCAAATTTTATTATTCTAATTATTCTGTGAGGAGGCTAAAATATGAATGTAAAGAAAAAAGGCGAAGTTTATCGCTGTGAAATTTGTGGTAATGTGGTTGAGGTTAAAGAAGCTGGTGGAGGCGAACTCGTATGCTGTGGTGAGCCAATGAAATTAGAAGAATAATTAAAAAATAATTAGGGCCCGGGGTTTATACTCCGGGCTTTTAAGTGCTTTTAGTTTGAAATTAAAATAATTTTTAATTATTTCTTAAAGGATTTCGCTCTGCTTGCGAGAAGTTATTATAATAGAAATTAAACCAAAAAGATATGGATTTTAAATCAAATAATTTTAATAGAATATTGGGGAGGAAATTTTTAAAATGAATTATTTTGAAAGAAAAAAAATAAAAGATATACTTGAAGATAAGATCGACAGCTACCAGGATGTTATTGTAATGGGCTGGGTGAGAACTAAAAGAGTTTCAAAAAATATTGCCTTTATAGAAATTAATGATGGAAGTGCACTTAAGAATCTGCAGCTAGTTATTTTAGATCCTGATGCTCATCCGCTGGCTGAGATTAATACTGGTGCCAGCATTAAAGTTAAAGGTTATATAGATAAAGTTGAAGGTAGAGAACAGGATGTAGAGATGAAGGCCGAAGAAATTGAAGTTATTGGTGAAGCACCGGAAGATTTTATTCTACAGAAAAAAAGACACAGCTTTGAATTTTTACGAGAAATTGCTCATCTGCGGGCAAGAACTAATACTTTTGGTGTGGTTAACCGCTTCCGCAGCAAAATGTCGTATGCAGTTCATAACTATTTTTATAATAAAGATTTTAAATACATTCATACTCCAATTATCACCTCTGGAGATGCAGAGGGTGCAGGAGAAGTTTTTAAAATATCCACACTTGATTTTGAAAATCTTCCCCGCACCGAAAAAGGTGAAATTGACTATTCTCAGGATTTCTTTACTCAGGAGACCGGGCTCACGGTTAGTGGACAGCTGGAGGCAGAACTGCTGGCTACAGCTCTGGGAGATGTTTATACTTTTGGACCAACTTTTAGAGCAGAAAATTCTAATACATCCCGCCACGCTTCAGAATTCTGGATGATTGAGCCAGAAATGGCTTTCTGTAATTTAGATGAGATGATGACTTTAATGGAAGATTTTATTAAAAATTTATTTAAATTTGCCCTAAAAGAAGCCGAGGAAGAAATGGACTTCTTTAACCAGTGGATTGATGAGGGCCGCCGCGAAATGATTGAAAATATTATTGAGGCTGATTTCGGCCGGATCACTTATACTGAGGCAATTGAAATTTTAGAAAACAGTGAACAGGATTTTGAATATCCGGTCAGCTGGGGTGTCGATCTGCAGTCTGAGCATGAAAGATACCTGACAGAAGAACATTTTAAAAAGCCAATAATGGTTAAAGATTATCCAAAAGAAATTAAAGCTTTTTATATGCGCCAGAATGATGATGGTAAAACAGTTGCTGCAGTGGACTGTCTGGTACCAGGAGTTGGCGAGATTGTTGGGGGTAGTCAGCGGGAAGAAAGATACGATAAATTAAAAAGTAGAATGGAAGAGCTGGATATGGACCTGGAAAAATATGATTGGTTTTTAGACATTAGAAAATATGGTTCAGTTCCCCATTCTGGTTTTGGCCTTGGTTTTGAAAGACTGCTGATGTATTTATCTGGAATGCAGAATATTAGAGATGTTATTTCCTTCCCTCGTACACCAGGTAATGCTAAGTTCTAATCATTTGAGCAATCAATAGAGGAGAAAAGAGATGCTGAATAAGAGAAAAATACTTTTAAAATTAATCATGATCCTAATACTGGCTGTAATTTGTCTGCCTGTAAATTCTGCCGCGGAAGAAATTAATAAAGAAATCAATAGTGAGATTTTGATTTATTCAGCTGAACCAGAAGGAGTAATGGCGGCTGTTGCTGCTGCAGAGGAAGGCAAAAAAGTCACTCTGGTCATGACCAGGGAAAAACCAGGCGGCCTGATGACTTATGCCGCCTTAAATTTCCTTGATTTAAATTACGACCAGAAATCTAATAATATAAATCAGGGTTTATTTACACGCTGGCATCAAAAAGTTGGTTCAGCTATCTCTTTTTCTCCTCAGAAAGCAGAAACAGCATTTTCGGAAATGCTGGCTGCAGAAGAAAATATCAAGGTTATAAATTCTGTCGAGCTACAGCAGGTTAAAACCAAAAATAGAAGTATTGAATCTATAAAAGTAAAAAAGGATAGTCAACTATATAATTTAACTGCTGATTATTACATTGACGCCTCTCAGGACGGTGACCTGGCAGCTGCAGCTGGTGAGGATTTTTTTCTGGGTACAGCTGATATTAATTTAAAAAATAGCTGGATGGCTTCTACTCAAATTTTAAGGTTTTCAGATGTTAAACCGGCTCTACTAAAGCAGGCTGTTAGAAATAATAAATATCAGGCAAGTCATTTTCGAGATGATCATGCCTGGGGCTTTTCTAACTTTGGAAAAAGCTATCAGCCTCAGGCTGACAATTTAAGACTGCGGGGCTTAAATATAGTTTTCATCGAGAATAATGGTGGCTATGATGCTTATATCAATGCTTTACTGCTTTTTAATGTCGATCCTCTTTCGGAGCCTTCTCTCCAGCAGGCAAAGAAGAATGCTGCAGAAGAAGCGGAATTGATTTTATCCTATCTTCAGCGAAATCTAGAGGGATTTTCAGGAGCCAGTTTAGATAAACTACCACCAGAACTATATCGAAGAGAAAGCAGACATTTTTTAACAGAATATCAGTTAAAAGTAGGAGACTTATTCCGGCAGAAAATTTTTCCTGATACCATCACTTTAGCTTCTTATCCACTAGATTATCAGGCGGCTGCCCATGATTATCCTGGTTTTGTGCTTTTTAACCCTGATTATTACGGGATACCTCTGCGGTCTTTAATTGCCCGTAAAAACAAAAATTTAATGATAGTTGGGCGGAGCAGTGGTTATAGTTCACTGGCAGCCGCCAGCAGTAGAGTTTTACCAGTAGGGATGAACACTGCTGAAGCAGCTGCAGTTACTGCTGCAGAAGCTTTAAATAAAGATAAATCTCTGCTTGAACTTGCTGAAGATCAAGCAAGTCTGGATAAGATTCGGTCTCGGCTTAATATTGAACTTAGTAATTATCCTGCAGAAGCTCCAATTGTCAAAGATAAAAAGCTCCTTCAGAGTCTGGAAAAACTTCTTTCCTGGGGAATTACCATTGGTGGTTATAATAATAATTTCAAACTGAATATCCCACCAACCGAAAAAGAATTTACAGCTATTGTTTTAAAAATTATGCAAAAAAAAGAGGCAGAAATTCTTTATGAATGGGTGCCCGGCAGTTTAGAAACCTTAAGTAAAAAGCAGAAGCTAAGTACAACCGCTGCTTTAAAACTGCTGCTGGCAGCTGAAAGTCAGCGGGTTCTAGAAATGGAGCAGGAAAACTATTTAAAGAGAGCTGAAGAATTGAAATTAATACCCGCTGCTCTAAAAGACATTTTTGTTGAAGATAGAATAATGAGCCGGAGAGAGATGATTATTCTGGCAGAAGCTTATCTAGAGCGCTTTAAAACTCCATCTGACTTGAAATATATAAGGGGTGAATATTTTGACTAAAGACAGCTACCATACATATTATCCCTCGCCAATAGGTATTTTAAAAATAGAATTTAATAATCAAGCTTTATTAAAAATTGAGTTTGATGACCACCTGAGAGAAGTGAAAAACAACTGTCAAAAGAATTTTTATGAAGATCCGGAAATTCTAAAAATCTATAATTTGATTTTTGACCAGTTAAATCAATATTTTATGGGCCAGAGGAATATATTTGATATTCCTATTCAGCTCAACGGAAGTCGTTTTGAACTGAAGGTCTGGAAGTTTATTCAGAAAATACCCTACGGCAAAACTTTTTCTTATCAAGAACTGGCAGCAGCAATTGGAAATCCTGGAGCAGCAAAAGCAGTTAGACTTGCCAGTTCGCGAAACCCGATTGCAGTAATTATCCCCTGCCATCGAGTAGTTGCTTTAAAAGGTGGCAATAAAGGTTATCGCGGTGGAGGCTGGCGCAAAGAATGGCTTTTGAAACACGAAAATAATAAAAGTAAACATTTAGAAAGGAAGATTTCTTTTGTCTAAAGAATTAAAACAAAGAGAAGAAATTGATAATAAATACAAATGGAATTTAAATGATATTTATGCTGACGATCAGAGTTTTGAAAATGAACTGGAAAATGTGCTTGCAGAAGTTAAAAATATTGAAAAATTAAAAGCAGATTTTACAGATAGTGCAGATAAATTACTTGCTGCCTTAAATAAAATAATTAAAATTGAAGAAAAAACAGCCCGGTTATATGCTTATGCACATATGAAATATGATCAAAATACCCAGCAGGAAAAATATCAGAATTACAAAAACAAGGCAATGATGTGCTATAACAAATTATCAAATTCAACTTCATTTATGGTGCCGGCAATTATTCAGCTGGGCGAAGAAAAACTTGCTCAGTATAAAAAAGAAAATCAGGAGCTTGAATTTTTTAATCACTTTTTTGATAATATTTTAAGACAGAAAGAACATTATCTTTCTGCCAAAGAGGAAAAAATTCTGGCTTTAGCTGGTGAGGTTACTCAGAGTTCAGAAAATATATTCAGCATGCTGAATAATGCAGATCTTCAATTTCCACTGATTAAAGACGAAAATGGAGAAGAACTGCGCCTGACTCACGGCAGATATATAGATCTATTAAAAAATGAAGATCGAAGAGTTAGAGAAGACGCCTTTGAAGGAATGCACGGGGAATATCAAAAACTGGAAAACACTTTTGCGGCAGTACTTGACAGCTCGGTTAAGGGAGATATTTTTTATGCCCGGGCCAGAAAATATGACAGTGCCTTAGAATCTGCCCTTGATAGTGATAATATAAGTACAGATGTTTATAATAATTTAGTTGACACTGTTTCTAATAATCTGAAGCCGCTGCATCAGTATATGGAGCTGAAAAAAGATCTGCTGGAACTGGATGAGCTCCATATTTATGATACTTATACTCCTTTAATCAAAGAAATTGATCTTAAATTTAAATATGAAGAAACAAAAGACATTATTAAAAAAGCGGTAGAGCCACTTGGTGAGAATTATATTAAAACAGTCGAAGAGGGCTTCAACTCAGGCTGGATTGATGTCTATGAGAATAAGGGTAAGCGCTCAGGAGCCTATTCCAGCGGCTGTTATGGAGTTCACCCCTATATTCTGATGAACTATACTCAGGATATCAGCAATCTCTTTACTTTAATTCACGAAATGGGACATGCCATGCACAGCTATTACTCTAACAAAAATCAGCCCTATTTATATGCTGATTATAAGATTTTTGTAGCTGAAGTAGCTTCAACTCTAAATGAGAATCTGCTTTTAGATTATATGCTGGAAAACGCAGCAAGCCGTGAGGAAAAACTTTATCTATTAAACTACTTTTTAGAAGGTTTTAGAGGCACAGTCTACAGACAGACCATGTTTGCTGAGTTCGAAAAGAAGATTCACGAAAGGGTAGAGGCAGGAGAAAGTTTAACCTCTCAGACAATGAAGGGCATGTACAGGAATTTAAACCAGAAATATTTTGGTGAAGCACTGGTCATTGACGAAAAGCTGGATTATGAGTGGGCCAGAATCCCTCATTTCTACTATAATTTCTATGTCTATAAATATGCTACTGGTTATTCCGCAGCAGCAGCTCTGGCCGAAAAGATACAGACTGAAGGTCCAGAGGCAGCAGCTAATTATTTAGAGTTTTTAAAAGCAGGAGGCAGTGACTATCCTCTTAATATCCTGAAAAAAGCTGGAGTTGATATGGAAAAATCAACTGCTATAGAAAATGCAGCTGCTAAGTTTAAAAAGTACTTAAAACAGCTGCAGAAATTAGTTTAATGCTCAGTGAATTTTAACTAAATTATTCATTAATAATTATCAACTTCAAATAAAAGGAATTTTTATTTGCTGAAGAAATTTATAATATCAATGGCACATCTTTCTTTTTCAAGATCGTTGATTATTACATGGGGTGATTTTTGATAGATCTTTTGGTCTACTAAAAATTGTCCCATTTTTTTATTTAAAAAATCCTTAATCTGATCAGTGGCTACCTGTTTATCATTACTGGAAAGGATCAGCTGGGTTGGAGATTTAATTTTAGGAACAGCTTTTCTTCCCTTTTTTATTAACTTATATAATTCAGCCAGAGCCTTAGGATAGTAATTAAAGCTGTAATTGTTGTGGTAGTCAATTTCTTCTGCTGATAAATCAGCCTGATTAATTTGAAAATCATTATCCAGTTTTTTAACAAAATATTTAAGGTATGGTGCAAAGGCAATATTTTTATTGATTGTATAAAAAGCTGGAGCTACTAGTGATAATTTTTTCACTTCAAAATTTGAAGCTACAAGTGCTGCCAGCAGTCCCCCCATGGAAAGACCAGCCAGGTAGATATTTTGATAATCACTTTTTAAATAAAAATAGCTGTCTACAGACTTACGGAGCCACTGCTCGGCACTGCTGTTTAAAAAATCAGATCTATTGGTTGCGTGTCCGGGTAGTCTCGGAACATAGACTGGTAAGTCAAGTTCCTGATAAATTTTTTTGGCGATATAATTCCAGTTGCTGCTTTTACCCCCAAAACCGTGGAGCAAAAGGACGGCTGTACTTTCTTCTTGATTATTAAAACCATATTTAATTTCTCTTCCCAGAGGATTAATTGTGGTTGATTTTTTGATTTTATCTAATTTCAATTTTACGACCCCCATTATTGTCTTTTCTTTCATCATATTACACCAGAGATTTAATTTCAAAGAATATTATTTTAAATTCATAAATAAAAGTGATAGAATATTATTTAGAAAATAAATTTAAACTGCAGGAGGTGAAAGTTTAATAGTTAAGGCTATTAAACTCAAACATGAAAGATAAAATTAGAGAAAGAGCAGAATTTTTAAGAGATAATATGATATTAAGCACTCAGGAGCTGGTTAGAATACCAAGTATTGAGGCAAAAGCCGAAGGAGACTTCCCTTATGGTAAAGATGTCTATCAGGCTCTGGCTAAGGCAGTAGAGATTTCTGAGAACTTAGGTTTTAAGACAAAAAATATAGACAATCAGGCAGCTCATGTAGAGATGGGAGAGGGAGAGGAAATTCTTGGCTTGCTCTGCCACTTAGATGTGGTACCAGAGGGTAGTGACTGGACCTACCCACCTTATGCTGCTGAAATTCATGATGATAATATTTATGGAAGAGGAACTATTGATGACAAGGGACCGGCAGTAGCAGCACTTTATGGAATGAAAATTGTGCAGGAGCTGGGAGTTAAATTGAATAAAAGAGTAAGATTAATTCTCGGTACAAATGAGGAATCCGGTATGGCTTCTCTTGATTACTATTTTAAGAAGGAAAAAATGCCAGATCTGGCCTTCAGCCCCGACGCTACTTTTCCGGCTATTCATGCTGAAAAAGGGATTTTAGATCTTAAATTTTCAGCAAAAATTGAGGAAAAAGCGGCTAAAGAAGGAATAAAGTTAATAGAAATTAAAGGTGGCAATGCAACCAATATGGTTCCAGATTATGCAGAAGCAGTTATTAGCGGTATCGAAAAGGAAAAGTTGCTGGAGCTGCTTAAGGAGCTTGAATATGATCGGGATGAATTGGAAATTAAAGCAGAAAATAATAATTTAATCCTGGGTTATCACGGTATTTCCGCTCACGGCAGTATGCCAGAAGAAGGCAAAAATGCGATTTCTTATTTAATTGATATCCTGGCTGAACTTCCTTTTGCGGCTGCTGGTTATAGAAACTTTTTCAGTTTCTATAAAAATAAAATAGGTCTGGAATATGATGGTGCTTCAATTGGCTGTAAAGATCAGGATGATGTCCCGACAGCTTTAACTTTTAATACTGGAGTTATTAAAGGTGATCAGAGTAAAATCCAATTTATAGTCAATATCCGCTACCCGGTTAAATCAAGTGCTGAGAAAGTAGTCAGTGATATCAAAACTGAGCTCACTGATTTAATTGATGTTGAACTCCTGCGAGATGCTAAACCTTTGTTTGTAGCCAAAGATGATCCTTTTATTAAAAAGCTAATGGCAGCCTATCAGGAATTTACCGGTGATGACAGTGAGCCAATAGCAATTGGTGGTGGAACCTATGCTCGTAAAGTTAAAAAAGGAGTTGCTTTTGGTCCTTTATTTCCGGGACAGCCTGAGCTGGCACATCAAAAAGATGAACATATTGGCATTGACGACCTGGTTAAAAGCGCTGCTATTTATGCTAAGGCAATCATTGATATTGCTGGGGTGAAAACAGATGAATAAAGATGCAGTAGAAATGATAGAATTTATTAATAATTCACCAACTGCTTTTCATGCAGCAGCTGAAGTAAAGAAAAGACTAGAAGAGGCAGGGTTTAAGCAGCTTGATCCAGCTCAGATATGGGAGTTAAAAGAGGGAGAAAAATATTTTGTCAGCCGTAATGACTCTGCTCTAATAGCATTTATAACCGGAAAAGACTTCCTGAATCAGGGTTTTAGAATTATTTCTTCTCACACTGACAGTCCAGCTTTAAAAGTTAAACCAGACCCGATAATTAACAGTGAGGGGCAGTATGTTTTAAATACCGAAATTTATGGAGGCCCCATTTTAAATACCTGGTATGACAGAGAACTGTCTCTGGCTGGAAAAGTTGTGCTCAAATCTGAAAATTCTTTTGAACTGAAAGAAGAATTAATTGACCTGAAAAAAAATCTGGCTGTGGTTCCCAATCTGCCAATTCACCTTAATAAAGATGTTAATCAAAAAGGGAAAATTGATAAGAAGAAAGGTCTGCGGGCACTGATTACTCAAAATTTAGACTCTAAGGAGAGTGGAGGAGATTCTGATTCAGAAGCTGAATTAAAGCTGAAGAATTTAATAGCTCAATTATCCGATTACAGGGCTGAAGAAATTCTGGAAGCCGAGTTCTATCTTTATCCAACCCAAAAAGCTCAGTTTTTAGGTCCTAAAGATGAGTTTATTGCTGCCGGCCGCCAGGACAATCTGGCAATGGTTCATGCTTCTTTAGAGGCCCTCTTAAGCTCTAAAGCAGAGGACTGGACACAGATGGCTGTTTTTTATGATAATGAGGAAATAGGCAGTCATACACCCCAGGGAGCTGATTCTCCCTTTGCTGGCAATTTAATTGAGCGGGTAATCTATAATCTGGGAGCTAAAAGAGAAGATTATTACAGGATTATCGAAAAGTCTTTTTTAATTTCTGCTGATATGGCCCATGCAGTTCACCCTAACTTCAGTGAAGAATATGATCAAAATAACAGAACTTTACTTAATCAGGGACCGGTAATTAAATATAATGCTAATCTGAAATATACAACTAATGCCAGTACAGCTGGTGTTTTAATTGATTTGATGGAGAAAAATGAGATTCCCTATCAGCTTTATACTAACCGCAGTGATAAGCGCGGTGGCTCAACAATTGGACCTATAGCAGCAACTCAGCTGGGAATAAAGAGTATAGATTTAGGAAATCCCCTGCTGGCAATGCACTCCAGTCGTGAGCTGGGCGGCAGTAATGATCAGAAAGAGATGATAAAAGTAATGACTTTATTTTATCAGGAAAATTAGACAGGAGGAGTTACTTTGCAAAACTTTAACTTTTCAAAATTAGAGAATAGAGAAAATACTATGGCTGCCAAATGGGATAAGAGAGCAGAAATTTTTGGCAGCGAAGATGTTTTACCGCTCTGGGTGGCAGATTCTGACTGGCAGACAGCTCCGGCAGTTAAGCAAAAATTAATTGAGCGAGCTGAAGCAGGAATTTTCGGTTACAGTTTTGCTGATCAGAGCATCTACCAGGCAGTAGAAGACTGGCTGCAAAAAAGATTTGAGCTCAAGATCGACAGAAAGTGGCTGCTCTTTGATACAGGAGTAGTACCTGCAATTAACTTTACTTTAAAGGCTATTACAGAAGAAAACGATGCGGTAATTATTCAGCCGCCTGTCTACAGGCCCTTTTTTGGAGCTGTAAAAGCTAATAACTGCCGAATTATTAAAAATGAATTAATAAAAGAAGATAATCATTATCAGATGGACTTAGCTAATTTAAAACTTGAAATTAAAAAAGCAAAAGAAAAGGGAGAGCGGGTAAGAGCAATGATCTTCTGCAGTCCCCACAATCCAGTTGGTCGGGTCTGGCAGGAAGATGAGCTGCTTAAACTGCTGCGTCTGCTTAAAAAAGAGGATATTTTTCTTTTAAGTGATGAAATCCATTCTGATCTTATTTATCCAGGCTATAAGCATCAGCCGGTACTTAAACTGCTGCTGGCCCGGGAAGAATTTAAAGACTACCGCCAAAAACTTGTTACTTTTATGGCGGCCAGCAAAACTTTTAATATTGCCGGCCTGCATACATCCTATACAATTATTGAATCTAAAAAGCTGCGTCAGGTCTATAATAAGGCAAAGGAAGGTTTTGCAACCGGCAATAGCCCTTTTGGTCTGCTTGCTTTAAAAACTGCCTATAATCAGGGGGAAAAATGGCTGGAAGCACAACTTAAGTATTTAGAGGCAAATTATAATTTCTTAAAAGAATACCTTCAGGAACATCTGCCTCAAATTAAAGCTGTAGAAGCGGAAGGTACTTATTTAGTCTGGCTGGACTGTTCAGAACTGGGGTTTGAAAATGATGAGCAGCTAATTGAATTTATGAATAAAAAGGCAAAGGTGGGGCTTAACCCAGGCCGCTGGTTTGGAGATGCAGGCTCAATGCATATGCGCTTAAATCTTGCCTGTCCCCGCGGGAGGTTAAAAGAAGGACTGGATAGAATCAATAAAGCAGTTAAAAATAATCTTTAAGAAGGGAAAGGAAGTTTTGTTTTGACAGAAGTAATTGTAATTGGAGGTGGCCCTGCAGGAATGATGGCTGCACTGCAGGCTGCCAGAAAAGGAAATAAAGTTAGCTTAATTGAAAAAAATAAAAATTTAGGTAAAAAACTTTTGATTACCGGTAAAGGCCGCTGTAACCTGACAAATTATTCGGATTTAAATCAGCATATTAAGAATATAGTCGATAATCCCGAGTTTATGTACAGCTCTCTGGCTGAATTTGATGCCTATAGATTATATTATTTTTTTGAAGGTCTGGGACTGCCTTTAAAGATAGAAAGAGGAGATAGAGTTTTCCCAAAGTCGAACCGCTCACAGGATGTTTTAAAAGTTCTGCAGAAAGAGTTATTTAAAGCTGAGGTTGAAATAATTCAGGATGAAGTGCAGGCGATTCTAACTAAAAACAAAAGAGTTCAGGGAGTAAACTTAAAATATCAGGGCCAGCTTAAAGCTGACAGAGTGATTTTAGCAGCAGGCGGCAGTTCCTATCCTCAGACAGGTTCAGACGGCAGCGGATTTAAACTGACTCAAGCTTTAGGCCACCAGATTATTAAACCGGAGCCTGGACTCTGTGGTTTAAAAACTAAGGAAGACTGGATTTATCAGGCCAAAGGTCTAAAATTAAAGTATGTAGAGCTCAAACTATTAAAAGCAGGAAAAGAAATTTTCAGCCAGTTTGGAGATTTAGAAATTAGAAGCAGCTACTTAGATGGTCCAATTGTTATTTCAGCTTCAATGCTTATAGATGATGACCCCGAAAAATACCAGCTGGAAATTGATTTAAAACCAGCTCTTGATTATCAGACACTGGATCAGAGAATTCTTAGAGACTTTGACAAATATGCCAACAAATATTTTGGCAACAGTCTGGGGGATCTGCTGCCCCAAAAAATGATTCCTCTAATTATTGGGCGGTCTTCAATAGATTATAAGAAAACAGTAAACCAGATTACTGCAGCTGAACGGGAAGAACTGATACAATTATTGAAGAATTTAAAATTAAATATTAAAGCAAAAAAGGGATTCGAACGGGCAATAGTTACAAGAGGTGGAATTAGCACCGAAGAGATTGATCCGAAAACAATGGAATCCAGGTTGATTGATGGTTTATATTTTGCAGGAGAGGTTATAGATCTGGCAGCAATGACCGGAGGGTATAACCTGCAGATTGCATTTTCAACAGCTTATAAGGCAGGAAATAGTATAAATTAAACAGAAAAAAACCGCAGCCAGCTGACTGCGGTTCTAATTTGCAAATTAAATTGCATTTTTCTAATATGTTCTATTACTCAACGTCTTCTTCATTACCCTGAAGTTTTTGAGTGATTACCTGATTAACAGAGTTCATCAGCTGATTAAAGTGATTTTGAGCTTCATAGAATTCAGAGATTTTATCATTCTGCTTCATTTTTTGTTCCATCATCTGTAATTCCTGCTTCTGCTCATCGCTAACTTCCTGACCATTCTGCTGCATCATCTGCACCTGCTGGTACTTAGCATTTAAATTATCGAGCATTGACTTTGCGTCTTCATCTTCAACCATAACTTCTTCTTTCTCTTTTAAATCCTGAAATTCCTGTGAGTCCACAATTGCTTCTGCAAGTTCTTCTGCATGTTCCATTACTGTTGCCATTAATATTCACCTCAAATTAAATATTTAATTTCTTTTTCGTTTAACAACCATATTTATGTTAACATCCACTACAACTTATGTCAAATAAGAATAGCATTAGGGGGAATTTATTATGTCAAATGAGTTAAAAATTGAAGTTTATTCTAAAGATTGGTGTCCATACTGCAAAAAGGCCAAAGCTTTTTTAAAAAGTAAGGGCTTAAGTTTTACTGAGATTGATATTAATGAAGGGAATAACTATGAGGTAATGCAGGAGAGAACTGGAAATAAAACTGTACCTCAAATTATAATTAATGACCAGAGCCTGGGGGGCTATGATGATATAATTGACCTGGAAAACAAGGGTGAATTTAATGGCTTGATTGGAAAAGACACCAAAGATCTTTCTCAAAAAGAATGGGAACTGATTATTCTAGGAGCAGGCCCGGCAGCTTTAAATGCAGCATTATACGCAGCCCGTAAAGGTATAGATCTACTTTTATTAACCAAGGATATAGGTGGTCAGGTAATTACTACTAATGAAATTGATAATTATCTTGGTAAAGCAGATACAACTGGAGCTGAGCTGATTTATGATTTTTGGGATCATATAGCAAAATACGAGGTAGAGACCGTTATTGGTGAAGAAGCAGTTGAGGTAGCTGACGGTCAGCCTGGTAAAATTGTTAAAACAGATAACGGCAAAGAATATACAACTAAATCTGTGATTGTTGCTACTGGAGCTCAGAAGAGACATTTAGGGATGAAGCAGGAATATGTACTAACAGGTAAGGGTGTCCACTACTGTGCCAGCTGTGATGCTTTTCTTTACAAAGGTCAGCCAGTGGCAGTTGTTGGTGGAGGAAATTCCGGCCTGGAAGCTGCTTTAGATCTTGCCAAAATTGGCTGTGAGGTTGATTTGATTGAGCTTCAGGATAAATTGATGGGGGATGAATACCTGCAAGATAGAGTAAATGCAAGCAAGAAGATTACTGTCCACACTTCAACTACCGTTGATCAAATCATTGGTGAGGACAAACTGGAATCTGTTGTAATTAAAAATTTAAGTGATGAGTCAACCAAAGAGCTGGATGTTAATGGTCTGTTTATAGAAATAGGGCTGGTAGCCAACAGCGATTTTGTCAGCGATAGGGTAGAAACTAATAAACAGAAAGAAATTATAATCAATGAGAGAAATGAAACAGGTGTTGAAGGTATCTGGGCTGCAGGTGATGTAACAAATATTATAGATAAACAAATTATTATTTCAGCAGCTGAAGGTTCTAAAGCAGCTTTGAGGGTCAATCAATATTTAGGTTAAAAAATAACTGATATTTATAATTTAACTATGAGGTAATTTAATAATATATATCAAATAAGAGGCGGGACATTTCTTTATAAGAGAGGTGGCCCGTTTTTTTAAAGAAAAAGAAATTTGCCAGATATTATAATACTATGTATAATATAAACAAATGGAGGTGGATTAAGATGGCTGCAGAAAAAATTCAAAAACATGTATTTATTTCAGGTAGAGTTCAGGGCGTTGGTTTTAGAGCTTTTACCCGCAGTCAGGCAGCTGCTTTGAATATAAGAGGCTGGGTTAAAAACCTGGCAGATGGTAGAGTAGAAGCTAAAGTCCAGGGAAAAGAAAGTAATGTTGATCAAATGCTCGCTAAATTAAAAAAGGGTCCTTCATTTGCTCGGGTTGATAATTTTGAAGCTGAAACAGAAAAACCTGATGATTTTAATGATTTCGAAATACGCTTCTAATTAATAAAGATGAATTTAAGCTAAGAAAATTTTAAGCTTAAGCTGAAAAATCTGTAAAAAGGGTGATTAAAATGGCTAAAGCGTTACTGGCTGTTGATTTGCAGAATGACTTTTATGAAAATGGTGCTCTTGCTGTGCCCAATGCTTCTGAGATTAATACCAAAGTCAATGAACTTTTAGAATCAGATAAATATCAGCTAATAGTTGCCTCACAAGACTGGCACCCTAATTCACACCTCAGCTTTGCTTCCAATCATCAAAAGGAGCCATTTACTCCTTATAGTGATGATCAGGGACTGGGTCCTGTTTTATGGCCCGATCACTGTGTACAGCAGACAGAGGGAGCGGAATTTAATTCTAAAATTAATACAGTCAACTTTGACTATATCCTGCGCAAGGGTACAGATAAAGAGGTTGATAGTTATTCAGCCTTTCAGGATAATGATGGTACGAACCTGGGTCTGGCTGGACTTTTAAAATCACTTGGGATAGATGAAATTGATATAGTAGGCTTAGCCTTTGATTACTGTGTTAAATATACTGCCTTAGATAGTGCTAAAAATGGTTTTAAAACTAATATCATTCTAGCTGGCACCAGAGCTGTAAATCCGGAAGATGTTGAAGAATTAAAAAAAGAATTAAAAAAAGCGGGAGTAAATTTAAATTAAATAAGATTTTTTAAAACAATTTGAAGTAAATAAAGAGATTAATAGAAGTAAATAGTGGTTAAAAAAGGAGAGAATTTTTTTGGATAAAATAGAACTTATGGCGACCAGTACTTTTGGGATGGAAGCCCTGGTAAAAAAAGAAATAAATGATTTAGGTTATGAGATTACAGAAGTTAAAAATGGAAGAATTACTTTTGAGGCTGATCTGCAGGCAATTCCCAGAGCTAATTTGTGGCTGCGAACTGCGGAAAGAGTTCTTTTGAAAGTAGGGGATTTTAAAGCCCGTGACTTTGATGATCTTTATGATGGTGTCAGAAGTTTGGACTGGCCCGGGTGGCTGCCTGAAAATGCAGAATTCCCTGTCAGTGCCAAATCCATTGATTCACAGTTGAGCAGTGTTCCTACCTGTCAGTCAGTTACCAAAAAAGCAGTAGTGGACAGACTGAAAGCGGAATACCAGAGAGAATGGTTTGATGAAGATGGCCCGCTTTATCCGATTGAGCTGGCTTTATATAAAGATCGAGCGATTTTAACAATTGATACTTCTGGTACCGGACTGCACAAGAGAGGTTATCGAGAGCTTTCAGTTAAAGCTCCGATTCAGGAGACAATTGCTGCCGGTATGGTTTATTTAAGCCGCTGGGATAAAGATAGAATTTTAATTGACCCTTTCTGTGGTTCAGGAACAATTTTAATCGAAGCAGCTATGATGGCCAAAAATCAGGCTCCAGGCTTAAAAAGGAAATTTAATTCCGAAAAATGGCCTGTTTTTGAGGACTTTGAATGGCCCCGGGCTCGAGTTGAAGCTAAAAAAGCTAAAAAGATTAATGTAGAGCCCCGTTTGATCATGGGTTATGATCAGGACCCGGAAGCAATCAGTATTGCCCGCTATCATGCCAAACAGGCAGGGGTAGAAGATATAATTCACTTCCAGGAACAAAAGTTTGTGGACTTTTCTACCAACCGCAAATATGGCTATGTAATTACTAACCCTCCCTATGGAGAAAGAATGGGAGAAAAAGAAGAGGTCGAAGAGCTGTATCGAGAAATGGGAGAAAAGTTTAGAGCTTTAGATACCTGGTCCTATTATATAATCACCTCTCATTCTAAATTTGAAGAATTATTTGGTAAAGAGGCCAGCAAAAGAAGAAAATTATATAATGGTGGGGTAGAGACTCAGTATTATCAGTACTATGGTCCCTGGCCGCCAAAGAACTGAGGCAATTAAATGATCAAATTGAGAAAATATTTTCCTCATCTTGCCGGTCTGGTCTTTAGTACAATATTTGGCTTCTCATTTTTGTTTACCAAGGAGGGACTGGAGCTGATGTCTCCATTCCACTTACTTGGTTTTCGTTTTGCAATTGCTTTTATTACCTTGAGTATTTTAAGAATTGCTGGTATAATAAATATCAATTTGAAGGGTAAAAACTTAAAGAAGTTATTTTTACTGGCCTTATTTCAGCCCGGAATTTATTTCATTTGTGAAACGACAGGTATGGTTTATACAACTTCATCTGAGGCTGGAATGATGATTGCCTTAATTCCAGTAGCTGTTACAATTTTAGCGGCTGTATTTCTCAATGAAAGGCCTACCCTGATTCAGAGCTTATTTGTAGCCCTTTCGGTTGGGGGAGTCTTTTTTATTATTTTCAACCGAGGTGCAGCACCAATTGACGGCAATTATTTAGGGTTAGTTCTCCTTGGGGGAGCAGTTATAGCTGCTGGTTTTTATAATATTATTTCCAGACAGCTTTCACTGGAGTTTAAGCCGGTAGAAATTACATATGTAATGATGGGCTTTGGCGCTCTGTTTTTTAACTTAATTGCTGTTTTTAGAAAAGACTTTGCCCTGGGCAGTTATTTAAATTTACTTACAAATACTGATGTTTTAATTGCAGTTATTTATTTAGGTGTATTTTCTTCGGTAGTTGCGTTTTTTATGATGAACTACACTCTTTCTAAAATCACGGCAGCAGAATCAGCTGTATTTGCCAATCTGACCACAGTTGTTTCTATTATCGCCGGGGTTGTTTTTAGAAATGAGCCGTTTTTTAAATTTCAAGTAGTGGGAGCAGTTTTAATCATAATTGGTGTCTGGGGTACAAATTACTTTGGGCGCCCCGTAGTCGAGAAAGGAGAAGAAATTTATGAGAAAGTATAATGTGGCAGTATTAGGAGCAACAGGTTTAGTAGGTAGAGAAATGCTTAAGACTTTAAGTCAGCGAAATTTTCCAATTGATCAGCTGAAGGTGATTGCATCTGAGCGTTCAGAGGGTAAAAAAATCCAATTTGAAGATAGAGAATTAACTGTAGAATCTGTCAAAGAAGGTACTTTTGAGGGAATAGATATTGCCTTATTTTCTGCTGGGAGCGGGGTTTCGAAAGAGGTAGCTCCTCAGGTTAAAAAGGCAGGAGGGATTGTGGTTGATAACAGTAATGCCTTTAGAATGGATCCAGACGCTCCTTTAGTTGTACCTGAAGTTAACGGAGAGGATTTAAAGGACCATCAGCAGATTATAGCCAATCCAAACTGTTCTACAATTCAGATGGTAATGCTTTTAAAACCGCTTGCTGAAAAATATGGCTTAAAAAGGCTGGTTATTAATACCTATCAGGCGGTTTCTGGAGCCGGGAAAAAAGCAGTTGATGAGTTGATTGAACAGACTAAGGCCTATTTAAATCAAGAAGAAATAAAAAATGAAAAGTTTAACCATCAGATTGCCTTTAATGCGATTCCCCAGATTGATGTTTTTTTAGATAATGATTATACAAAAGAAGAAATGAAGATGGTAAATGAGACCCATAAAATTTTACATGACCCTGATTTACCGGTAACAGCGACCTGTGTTCGCATACCTGTAATTTTTGGTCACGGAGAGTCTTTAAATATTGAACTGCAGAATGATTTCAAAATAGAAGATGTTAAAGAATTATTTAGTCAGACAAAAAATGTAGAAGTAATTGATAATCCTGCAGCAGAAGAGTATCCACTTCAGATTGATACTGAAAATAATGATAATGTATTAGTCGGCAGAATTAGAAGAGATAATTCTGTAGAGAATGGGATTAACCTCTGGCTGACAGCAAATAATCTGCGCAAAGGTGCTGCTTTAAATGCTGTCCAGATTGCTGAATATTTAGTGGAAAATGATCTTGTTTAGAATATAAAGAGATTTTCTTAAAATTATAAAAGCTTAATTCTGCTTGTTTTTTATTATATTTATATGTATAATAGTATTAACGCTTTGGACGGGTTTCTATTATATTTTAAGTTACAGGCAGAATTAAGTATTTTTTTTGTGTAAATTTAGTTGAGTATGATTAATAAAAAAATAAATATGTAAGTTAAGAAGTCAAATGTTTAGAGTTGTTGTAGAATTTAGTTTTTGATGTGTTTTAAAATACTATGGAGGTGTTTTGTTTTTTAAATGAGTGATAACAATAAAATAAAGAATGTTTCAATGACTAACTTAGGTGGAGTCGGAGAAATTGGAAAGAATATGTGGGTTCTGGAAATTGATGATGAAATGTTAATAATTGATTCGGGGGTTAAATTTCCAGAAAATGACTTGCTTGGAATAGACCTGGTAATTCCTGATTATGACTATGTGATTAAGAATAAAGATAAGATTAACGGAATTGTTTTAACACATGGACATTTAGATCATATAGGAGGACTGCCGTATTTATTAAAGGAGATTAATGTTCCTATTTATGGTACAAAGTTAACTCTTGGTCTTTTGGAAGGTAATTTAAAAGAACACAGACTCTTAAAAGATACAAGATTAAAGGTAGTTCATCCAGGTAAACAGTATCAGGTAGGTAATTTTGGAGTGGAATTTGTAAGAGTAAATCACAGTATCGCTGATACCTGTGCACTTGCTATTGAAACTCCACTGGGATCAATTGTTTATGCCAGTGATTTCAAATTTGATCAGACTCCTATTGATGGAGAAGTTGCAGATTTTCACAGACTGGCGGAACTTGGTGACAGTAAAGAAGGAGTATTAGCTCTATTTTCTGACAGTACAAATGTAGAAAGAGAAGGTTATACATTATCCGAAAAAGTAGTGGGCGAAACCGTTGATGAAATACTCAGGGGAGCAAGAGAAAGAGTAATTATTGCCACTTTCGCTTCCAATATTCACCGGGTTCAGCAGGTGGTTGACGCAGCTTTTAAATATAATCGAAAAATTGCTTTTTCCGGACGCAGTATGCTGAATAATGTTGATATAGCCCGCAGGCTTGGTTATTTACAGATACCTGAGGATATGATAGTTGATATTAGAGATATTGAAGATCTTCCTGACAGCAAAGTAACTTTATTAACAACAGGAAGTCAGGGTGAGCCTTATGCAGCTCTAACCAGAATGTCTCGTGGTGACCATTACCATATCAATATCAAAGAAGGAGATACAGTTATGATTTCTGCTTCTGCAATTCCAGGTAATGAAAAATTTGTTGGTCAAACTATCAACAAACTTTACCGCCGCGGAGCTAATGTAATTTATGAAGATGTTTCCGGTGTTCATGTTTCCGGTCATGCCAGTCAGGAAGAGTTGAAGTTAATGCTAAATCTGGTTAAACCAAAATATTTTGTACCGGTACACGGTGAATACAGACATCTATACAAACATGCAGATCTGGCAGAAAAAGTTGGTATACCACGTGATAATATCTATATTTCCGATATTGGTGATAAGATTAAATTTACTGAAGATAAGGTCGAAAAAGACTACAATGTTCAGTCAGGTGATGTATTAATTGATGGCCTGGGTATTGGAGATGTTGGTAATATTGTCTTAAGAGATAGAAAGTTATTGTCTGAAGATGGAATCATAATTGTTGTGGTAACTATTGATAAACACGGCAATATCCTGGTAGGTCCAGATATTATTACCAGAGGCTTTGTTTATATCAGAGAATCAGAAGAATTGATTGAAGCTGCAACTAAGAGAGTTGAGGATGCACTAAAAGACTGTGAAGAAAATAATGTAACAGAATGGTCAGTGCTAAAAAATACAATCCGCAATTCATTAAACAATTATATCTATCAGAAAATAAAAAGAAATCCAATGATTTTACCTGTAATTATGGAAGTATAGAAACTAAGATTAAATTAACCAGCTGTGTAAAAACAGCTGGTTTTGAATTTGAACATATGTTTCTAAATGTGCTATAATATAGAAATAGAAGAGGAGGAATAAAATTGAATAGTTTTCAGGCAATATTCCTGGGTCTAATCCAGGGTTTAACAGAATTCATTCCGGTCAGCAGCTCCGGCCACTTAGTAATTGCGCAGCATTTTTTTAAGATTCGGGAAGATCAAATTTTATTTAATGTAATTTTACATATCGGGACCCTGATCCCAATTTTTATTATTTTCTGGCAGGATATTAAAGACATGCTGTTATTAAAAAAAGAAAAGCGAAAAGAAACTTTTTATATACTTCTCGCAATCATCCCGACTGGTATAATTGGAGTTTTATTTGAAGATTTTTTTGAAAGCCTTTTTTCAAATGCTTATTTAACAGCTCTGATGCTGATTGTGACCGGTCTTATCTTATATATTACTGAAAAAATTGATGGAGGAGAAAAAGAAGTGGAAGAGCTAAAATTCTGGCAGCCTTTATTAGTTGGTCTGGCACAGGGTGGTGCAATTATTCCTGGTATTTCTCGTTCAGGGACAACAATTGCAGCTTCTTTATTTCAGGGTTTGAATCGAGAAGCAGCAGCCCGGTTTTCATTTTTAATGTCGATTCCCGTCATAGGCGGTGCTGGTTTTTTACAGTTTTTAAATGTAGTCGAAAGCGGTAGTTTTAAGCTTGAGTTAAAGATTGTTTTACTTGGTTTTTTTTCCGCGGTGATTTCAGGTTATCTAGCAATTAAAATTTTACTGAAAGTGCTGGCAGAAAAAAAGCTGGACTATTTTAGTTATTACTGCTGGCTGGCAGCTGCAGCAGTTATTATTATCAATTTGATTTCTTAAACTTAAGGAGGGGCAGAGATGAGTAAGCAAAAAAATGATACTAGAATTGAAAAAAGAAAAAATGAAATTCTGGGTCTCTTTTTAATTACCTTTGCTGCGATCAGCTATTTTGCTATTTTTAGCAGATCGGCGGGTTTGCTTGGCAATTATATCAGCAGCGCCTATTATTTTATGGTGGGGAGCGGCAGCTATATTCTGCCTCTTTTATTTGTTTACTGGGGGATTCAGCTGATTAGATCAAAAAAGATTAAATTTTCGGGTAGATTTTTAGGTCTTCTCATTTCATTTATTGCAATTATTTCTATTATTAACTTAAGTGAAGGTGGAGGGTTTTTTCTTAATACACCCCAGAATGCAGCTGGTGGTATTATCGGCAGTGCAATCAGTTATTTTTTAACTGAATTATTTGCTGTCAGGGGCAGCTATATTATTTTATCCGTTTTACTGTTAATTGGAATTCTTTTGTTATTTGATTTATTTTTACATAATATATTTCAAAAAACAAGAGCTCAAATTTTTGCTTTTAAAGAAGCAGTTTTAAATTTAAATGAAAAAATTAAAAGTTTTTTTAGTAATCTTTCTTTTGGCAGATTAAATCTTTTTGCCAGAATTAAAGAAGCCAGAGCAAAAAAAGCTGAAAGAAAAAATAAGAAACGAAAAGAGAAAAAACGCTCAGCTGCTGAAGCAGAAACTTTTGCAAAAGAAAATGAAGATAAAGAATTAGAAAAATCAAATTCTATTAATCCCAGTATGACTCAAAGTAATACTAAAAAAGATGAAGAGAAGCAAAATTCTAAAGGTAAAAATTCCAAAAATAAAGAAAAAGAAAAAACAGCAGCTTCAGCAAACGATAGGGAAATTACTGAGGACTTTGATATTACCAAAGATCAATCTAAAGATGTTAAAGATCAGGGAGAAAAACACGGTGATTACACACTTCCTGGAATTTCTTTATTAAATGATTCGGGTAAGAAGAAGGTTAAACTAGCAAATAAAAGTGAGTTATTGGAAGAAACCTTAAACAGTTTTGGGGTTGAAGCTAAAGTGATTAATGTTAACCACGGACCAACAATTACCCGCTATGAGATCCAGCCAGCTACAGGGGTAAAGGTCAGCAAGATTGTTAATTTATCTGATGATATTGCACTTGCTTTAGCAGCTAGAGATGTCAGAATTGAAGCACCTATTCCTGGTAAAGCAGCAGTTGGGATTGAGGTCCCTCACGGCAATGATATTACTGTATCTTTTCGGGATGTAATTGTCTCCGAAGAATTTCAAAAAGCTGAAGATAAACTGACCCTGGCTTTAGGTAAGGGAATTGATGGCGATACAGCAGTCTTTAACCTGGCTAAGATGCCTCATTTATTAGTTGCTGGAGCTACTGGTTCAGGTAAAAGTGTCTGTATCAATACTTTAATCAGCAGCATTCTATATCGGGCAACTCCAGAAGAGGTTAAACTGCTGCTTGTTGATCCCAAAAAAGTTGAACTAAATATCTATCAGGGGCTGCCCCATTTAATTACACCTGTTGTTACTGATCCCAAAAAAGCAGCCAATGTTTTAAAACTGGTAGTAGAAGAAATGGAAAATCGCTATGATCTTTTTTCTGAAACCGGCAGCCGAGGAATTGAGTCCTATAATAAGCAGGTTGATGATCCGGAGGACAAGATGCCCTATATTGTAGTAATTATTGATGAGCTTTCCGATTTAATGATGGTTGCAGCTAATGAGGTAGAGGATAATATCTGCCGCTTAGCTCAGATGTCAAGAGCAGCCGGGATTCATTTGATAATTGCGACTCAGAGGCCTTCGGTTGATGTAATTACCGGCTTAATTAAAGCTAATATTCCAAGTCGAATTTCATTTGCTGTTTCTTCAGCTACAGATTCCAGGACGATTCTGGATATGGGAGGGGCAGAAAAACTGCTCGGTAAAGGAGATATGTTATTTGCACCTGTGGGGATGCAGAAGCCGCAGAGAATTCAGGGTGCTTTTTTGACAGATCAGGAGATTTCGGAAATTACTTCTTTTGTTAAAAATCAGGCAACCGCAGAATATAAAATTGAAAAAGATGACATCAAAGAAGTTGAATTATCAATTGATGATGAGCAGGATGAATTGTACGAGGAAGCAGTTAAACTGGTAGTTAAATACAGAGCTTCAATTTCTATGCTGCAGCGGAGACTTCATATTGGTCATTCTCGTGCGGCTCGTTTGATTGATACTATGGAAGAGGATGGAATTGTTGGTCCTTATGCAGGCAGTAAACCTCGGGAGGTTCTGGTAAAAGAAGATGATCTGGAAGCAATATTGAACGGTGAATATGAAAATCAAGAAGCTGAAACCGAAGATCAAAAAAGTTAAAATCTTGACAAAAAAATTGAATTGTGATACTATTTAGTTAGTTGTCAGACAGGTAAGACGTCTGAAGAAAGGAGGGGTGGACTGGGAATTTGGATATACTAAAACATGATAAGAGACCACTATATTTAAAGATTAAAGAACACATTGAAAACTTAATTGATCAGGAAATTTATGAGGCAGGTGATAAACTTCCTTCAGAAACGGCTTTTGCAAAAGAGTTAGATGTCAGCAGGGCAAGTTTAAGAGAAGCACTGAGAGTTTTGGAAAAGGAAGGTAAAATCATCAAAAGTCAAGGTGTAGGAACTTTTATTTCTAAACCAATTCCCCGTTTTAAAAGAGGTATTGAGGAATTATTTAGTGTAACAGATACAATTAAAAATGAGGGATTCACCCCGGGAACAAGAGCTCTGGAGATCTCAAAAGAAAAGATTGAGAAACATCTTGCTCTAAAAATGAACATTAAAGAAAACGAAGAAATTTTAAAACTGCAGCGGGTTAGAACTGCAGATCAGAAGCCGGTTGTTTTTTGTATTGATTATTTAAATACCAATCTTTTTCCAATTGATATAGATGATGATTTTAGTCATTCTTTATTTGATCTGCTGGAAAATAAATATGACTTAGAAATCAAATATGCTGTAGCAGAAATCATTCCTGTTACTGCCAAAGATAAATTAATGGAAAAATTAAATGTAAAGAAACACAGTCCTATTCTGCTTTTAGAACAGATGCATTATGATAATCAAGAAAGATTGTTTCTTTATTCAAAAAATTATTTTAGAAGTGACCAGTTCCAGTTTAAAGTCTTAAGAAGCAGATAAATATTAAATTTTTAATATAGTTAATTTTGGAACAATTGACTAAAATTGAAGTGTTTTATGTTGCAAATATAAGATAAAAATGTTATATTATAATTGCAATTCACAAATTTTGGTACCATTAAAAAATATATGAGGGGGTCATTATTTTGAAAAAAGTTTTAAGTTTAGCTATTGTTTTTGCTTTTGTTATGATGGTTGTTTTTGCAGCAGGACCTGCAGCAGCTCAGGAAGATGTTAAAGTAGGTATTGTTTTATCTACTGGTGGTTTAGGAGATCTTTCCTTTAATGATGCAGCTTACAGAGGTCTGCAGAGAGCCGAAGAAGAACTTGGTATTTCATTTGATTACATTGAGCCAGCAGATCCTTCTGAAGACCAAACAGCACTACGACGCTTTGCTTCCAGAGGTTATGATTTAGTTATTGGTGTAGGATTTCAGATGGCAGATAGTTTAAGAACTGTTGCCAGTGAATATCCTGAGACAAAGTTTGCTCATGTTGATCAGACATTTGAGAATGTTCCAGATAACATTGTTACTTTAAACTTTGCTGAATGGGAAGGTTCTTTCCTTGCTGGTGCACTTGCAGCTCTAACAAGTGAAAATGGTAATGTTGGTTTTGTTGGTGGAGTAGATTTTGCACTGATCCATCGTTTTGAAGGTGGTTTTTATCAGGGTGCAAAATATATAAATCCAGATATTGAAATCCAGAGCATGTACGCTGACGACTTTGGAGATCCAGCTAGAGGTCGTGAAATTGCTCTTGGTATGATTGATGATGGAGCAGATGTAATTTATCATGCTGCAGGTGGTACAGGAACTGGTGTCTTCCAGGCAGCTGAAGAAGAAGATATTTATGCAATAGGTGTTGACTCCAACCAGAACTATATTGCTCCAGGTCATGTAATTGCAAGTATGCTTAAAAAGGTAGATAACGCTGTATTTGATACAGTTAAATCTGTAGTTGAAGGTAATTACAAGGGTGGAAACAACTTGTACTTCACCTTAGCTGATGGTGGTGTTGATCTAACAAGTTTAACTGAGGTTGGTCAGCCAGTAATTAAAGCATATGAAAATGGCACAATTACTGAAGAAGAATTAGAAACAATTAAAGAGATGAAAAAGGAAGTTACTGCTCCTCATGCAGATCGAATCAACAAAATTAAAGAAATGATTATCAATGGTGAAATTGAAGTTGAAAACTGGGGAGAAACTGGCAGACCTGAAAACCTTTAATAAGCAGCACAAATTATATTCAACTAAAGGGCTCTGCTTTCCAGCAGAGCCCCATTAATTTCTAGTATATTTAGGGAGGAATAATCATGCCCAGGGAAGATAATTATATTTTAGATATGCAGAATATAACTAAAATATTTCCAGGTGTTAAAGCAAATGATAATGTTAATTTATCAATTAAAAAGGGTGAGATTCATGCTCTTGTTGGAGAAAATGGTGCAGGTAAAACAACTTTGATGAACGTTTTATATGGACTATATGAGGCAGATGGCGGCCAGATTTTTTATGAAGGTAATAAAATCAAATTAAACGGGCCTCAAGATGCTATTAAATTAGGGATCGGAATGGTTCATCAGCATTTTATGTTAGTTGATCCACTGACTGTAACAGAAAATATAGTACTTGGTAATGAGCCCCGCAGTGGTTTAATGTTGGATCAAAAAGCTGCCAAAAAAGAAGTCCAGGATATTTCAAATAAATATGGTCTTTTTGTTGATCCTGAGGCTAAAATTGAAGATATTTCTGTTGGTATGCAGCAGAGAGTTGAAATTATTAAAACTCTTTACAGAGGTGCAGAGTTATTAATTTTTGACGAGCCAACCGCGGTTTTAACTCCTCAGGAAATTGATGAATTATTTGATATATTTCGTTCTTTAAAAGAACAGGGTAAAACTATTATTTTTATTACCCACAAATTAAAAGAAGTTAAAACTATTTCTGATCGAATTACAGTTTTGAGAAGTGGAAAGAGTATTGATACTGTTGAAACTGCAGATGTAACAAAGGAAGATGTGGCTGAGCTTATGGTAGGGCGTCAGGTTTTATTAGAAGTAGAAAAAACGGAAGCAAAACCTGGTGATGAAATTTTTAGTGTTGAAAAATTAAATGTAAAAGATAACAGAAATATTCCTGCTGTAAAGGATATATCACTTTCAGTCCGCAAAGGTGAAATTCTTGGTATCGCTGGTGTTGAGGGTAATGGTCAGTCAGAATTAGTAGAAGCTATAACCGGACTCAGAAAAATTGAAAGTGGTAAAGTTGAGCTGCGCGGTAAAGATATTACAAAATATAATGCTCGTGAGATTAAAAGAGAAAAGGTTGCTCATATACCAGAAGATAGACAAAAACGCGGTCTAATTATGGACTTTGATTTGAAAGAAAATATTATTCTGGGGTATCATGATTTAGAGCCATTTTCTAAAAATGGAATTATGAATTATGATAATGTGGCTCAATATACACAGGATTTAATAGAAAAATATGATGTTCGCGGTGGTGGAATGGAATCTCAAGCAAAAAATTTATCTGGTGGTAATCAGCAAAAATTAATTGTTGCCAGAGAATTTTCGCATGATCCTGAGTTTTTAATTGCTTCTCAGCCGACTCGGGGAGTAGATGTTGGCTCAATCGAATTCATCCATAAACAGATTATAGACCGACGCGACAATGGAGCCGGTGTTTTATTAGTTTCAGCAGAATTAAGCGAAGTATTATCTTTAAGTGATAGAATTGCAGTTATTTTTGAAGGAGAAATTGTTGATGTTTTAAAAGCTTCAGAAACAGATGAGAGAGAACTCGGTAAATTAATGACTGGTTCTAAAGTTGAAGCAGGAGGTGAAGGAAATGAATAACTACTCAGACAAAATAAAATCTATTTTAACTGATCTAGGTTTATCTTTATTATCAATAGTTGTTGCATTAATTGTAGGTACTTTATTTATTTTTCTAACTGATAAATCTCCTCTGGATGCCTATTCTGCTCTTTACATAGGATCTTTTGGAAGTTTTAGAGCAATTGCCAACACCCTCTGGCGCTCAACTCCACTGATTTTAACCGGGCTTGCTGTAGCTCTTCCTTTTAGAGCCGGGCTTTTTAACATTGGAGCTGAAGGACAGCTATTAATGGGTGGTTTTACAGCAGGAGTTGTTGGTTTTTATTTTACTTCTTTACCAGCTTTTATTCATCTTCCATTTGCGATAATTGCTGGAATGTTTGTTGGTGGACTCTGGGGTGGTCTGCCGGGTTTTTTAAAGGCTAAAATGGATGTACATGAGGTTATTGCAACAATTATGTTAAATCATATTGCAATTGCACTAACTATTAATTATGGAATTAATCTTTTTCGAGATACCGGTCGTCCGGCTACACCTAGAATTATGAAGTCAGCAGCAATGTTTAATTTTAATAATATGAATAAGTATTCTTTTCTTGAAGATTTGCCTTTATCTGATTTGTTAAGCAGTCCTGCTATCAGAATTCATCTCAACTTTTTCCTTGCTCTGATTGCAGCAGTTATTTTATGGTATTTATTATTTAAAACAACACTTGGTTATGAGATGAGAGCAGTTGGTTTTAATCCTGATGGAGCAGAATATGGTGGTATTAATGCCAGCAAAGGTATAATAACTGCTATGTTCATCAGTGGTGCTGTAGCTGGTCTAGCCGGAGTTGGAGAAGTACTTGGTACTCACTTCAGCTTTATGCAGGGTATGGATGCTGGTTATGGTTTTACAGGAATTGCTGTTGCCTTAATCGGACAGACTCATCCAATTGGAGTTATCTTAGGTGGTATTTTATTTGGAGCACTGGCACAGGGTGGTTTAGAAATGCAGTTTTCAGGTATTCCATCTGAAATTGTAATGCTGATTCAGGCTTTAGTAATCTTCTTTGTTGCAGCCCTCCAGGTCTTTAAAGTTTATCTTGCAAAAAGAAAAGCAAAAGGAGGGGTTGAATAATGGAAACTTTAAAACAAATATTTTCTCTTTCACTAATCCTTGCTAGTTTTCGCTTTGCTACTCCTTTAATTCTAGCAGCCTTAGGAGGTATTTTCTCTGAGCGATCCGGTGTTGTTAATATTGCGTTAGAAGGAATGATGTTATTTGGTGCTTTTGCAGCGGTTTATGGAAGTGCGAGCACAGGTAATCCCTGGATTGGTGTAGTTTATTCGATGGTTGCTGGATTGGCATTTGCGGCAATTCTTGCACTTGTCTGTGTGACCTTTAAAGCTAATCAAATTGTTGTAGGTACAGGTATTAATATTTTTGCTTCCGGAATTACAATTTTCTTACTCCAGGTATTATTTGGTGTTAAGGGAACATCACCAATGGTTAATCGTCTCCCTGCTTTTAGATTATTTGATGTAAGATTTAATCCAATTACTTATATAGCAATAATCTTAGTTCCTATAGTCTGGTTTATTTTCTTTAAGACCCACTGGGGACTGAGGATTCGCTCAATTGGTGAGCATCCCGCAGCAGCTGATACACTGGGGATTGATGTTAATAAATGGAGATTTATTAGTGTTTTAATCAGTGGAATTTTAGCTGGTCTTGCTGGAGCACATCTCTCAATAGGTGATGGTAGTGCCTTTGTTAGGGAAATGTCAGCTGGCCGTGGTTTTATTGCTCTGGCGGCTATGATCTTTGGTAAGTGGCATCCTTTTGGTGCCTTTGGTGCTGCAATGCTTTTTGGATTTGCTGAGGCAATTGCTGTTCGGGTTGAGTTTCCGTTTATTCCTTCAGAATTAATCAGTGCAATACCTTATGTCCTTACTTTAATTGTACTGGCTGGTTTCTTTGGTAAATCAGTTCCACCAGCTGCTTCTGGAGAGCCTTATTATAAAGGTGAGAAGTAATAAAATAAAAAAATGTGATCTTCCAACAGGGACAGTATTTTAATGCTGTCCCTGTTTTATTTGCGCTCTAAAATAAAAAATAGATAAATTGTATAATTAAATGCACGGGCTGATTTGATAAAAAAATAGACACATACCTGTACCTTTTGTATAATGTTAATAGCGACAAAAACATTAGGAGGGTACAGAATATGTGTCAAGATAAGTA
>Ga0208430_10006_pt1 | contig 125246 bp, 118 predicted proteins | sample Wag42014_10_12_FD_187329 | JGI IMG/M metagenome (GOLD analysis project Ga0208430, IMG submission 187329) | Deep subsurface shale carbon reservoir microbial communities from Ohio, USA - Utica-2 Time Series 2014_10_12 (SPAdes) (version 2) ...
TTACCAGAAAACTTAGTAGAACATCTCCCTATTTCTGCCTAAAACAGTGAAAATCATATTATTTTAATTCTGCTAAATATTGAAATTTCAAGGTGCAAAAGGGTCATTTATGTGCGAAGTTTGAGTTAATAAAATGTATCAGAGAAAAGTAGGTTTAGAGGTGTTTTTTTATCAGTTAATTTGTTGTATAATATAAATGATAGAGGAATTAATTTTGAATTTTTAATTTTTCAAAAGAAAATTAAAGTTTCACTGTATTTGTTAAATGCCTAGTTTAAACCGGAGGTGAAATTTATGGGAGTTAAATGTGCTGCTTTACTGCCGCACCCGCCGATTGTGATCGAAGAAATTGGGGGTCGTGAATTAAAAAAGGCAGAAAAAACTGTTCAGGGATTTAAAAAGACAGCTGCAGAAATTGCTGAATTTAAAGATGAACTTGATTTAATAGTCTTTATTACGCCCCATGGACCTGTATTTCGTTCTACAGCTTCTTTAATTATTAAGGATCAGCTGCAGGGTGATTTTGGAGATTTTGGTTTTTCAAAGCTAGAATTTAAAGAAAAATCTGACATTAATTTTGCTGAAAAATTACTTAAGAATACCAGTGAAAAAAATCTGGCCTTACAGCCTCTAAGAAAAAAAGACTTAATTAATTATGGTATTGATCAGGAGTTGGATCATGGAATTATGGTTCCCTTAAATTATCTAGAAGAAGCCGGACTTAAATTACCAATAATTCCGATTTCTATTGGTTTTATCTCCTACCAGGAACTTTTTAAAATTGGTAAGGAGATTGCGAGATCTGCAGCTGAACTTGACTATAAGATAGCAGTTATTGCCAGTGGTGACCTTTCTCACCGCTTAAAAAAGGGAGCACCTGCAGGTTATAATTCTGAGGCACATCTTTTTGATGAAAAATTGATTGAGTTTTTTAAAGAAAAAGATTTTGATTCTATATTAAATTTCGATCAGGAACTGGTCGAGAAAGCTGGAGAATGCGGTTTAAGGCCGATTGTGACTATGCTGGGGGCAGTTGATGGCCTGGAGCTAGAACTTGAGGTTAACTCTTATGAAGGCCCCTTTGGAGTCGGTTATGGCACAGTTTTTATTAAGACTAAATCAATTTAGGAGTTTATATAATTAGTAGTGAGGAGTGATTATGATGAAAGAAGAAAAATTTATAACAGATTTGGCCAGAAGAGCAGTTGAAGAATACATTATTTCTGGGAAAGAAGCTGAATTTGAGGAAGCTGAACTGCCAGATATCTTAAAAAAGGAAGCAGGAGTATTTGTAACTATAAAGAAAAATGGTAAGTTAAGAGGCTGTATGGGCACTTTTAGACCGGTACAGAAAAATGCAGCTTATGAAATTGTCAGCAATGCAATGACAGCTGCTGAGAATGATCCCCGCTTTCCTGAGGTTGAAAAAGAGGAATTAAATGAGATTTCAATTTCGGTAGATATATTATCCAAACCGGAAAGAGTCAGAGACAAATCGGAACTTGATCCTAAAAAATACGGAATTCTTGTTAAAGGAGGACATCAGACAGGACTACTGCTGCCTGATTTAGAAGGTATTGAAACAGTTGAAAAGCAGCTGAGTGTAGCCAAGAGAAAGGCTGGTTTACGAGAAGATGCCTCAGTAGAAATTTATCGTTTTACTGTAAGCAGGTTTGATGAAAATGACTGATCTATATCCAGCTCAATATTATCAAATGAAAGATAATGGTATTGTTGAGTGTGAACTCTGTCCCCATAACTGTAAAATTTCGAACAATAAAGTTGGAATTTGTAAAGTTAGAAAAAATATTGATGGTAAATTGTATTCATTAAATTACGGACAAATATCTTCACTGGGAGTTGACCCGGTCGAAAAAAAACCTCTTTACCATTTTTACCCACAGAAAAAAGTTCTTTCTGTGGGCAGCTGGGGCTGTAATATGAGTTGTGTATTCTGCCAAAACTGGCAGATTAGTCAGCAGAAGCCTGAATTGAGGGAGTTTAAACCTGAAGAAATTATTGAAACTGCACTTAAAAAGGATATAGATTTAATTGCATATACCTATTCGGAGCCAACAGTTTTTTATGAATACATGCTTGAAACAGCCGAAATAGCTGCTGAAAAGGGATTGAAAAATATTCTGGTAAGTAATGGATTTATCAATCAAAAGCCTTTAGAAGGACTCATACCCTTTTTAGATGCAGCAAATATTGATTTAAAAGCATTTAATAATAACTTTTATCAAGATAATTGTGGGGGAGGAGTTGAGCCTGTAAAAAGGACAATTGAAACTCTTGCCCGGGAAATACATTTAGAAGTGACAACACTGGTCGTTACCGATTTGAATGATGATCTGAATGAATTAGAAGAGCTCTTTAAATGGCTGGCTCAGATTAATAGTCAGATTCCCCTTCATCTGAGCAGATATCATCCAGCCTATAAATTGAATAATCCACCAACAGATTTGGAAAAGATGAAAAAAGCCTATCAAAAAGCAAAAAAACATCTGGACCATGTTTATTTAGGTAATGCAATTATTGAAAATACTGCTGATACTTACTGCAGCAGCTGTGGTAGAAAGTTAATTAAAAGAAAAGCTTACCAGGTAGAGAATATGCTTGATCAGAATCGATGTCCTGACTGTGGTACAGAATTGTACGGTGAATTCTAGCTGACCTACTTTAATATAAGTTTGTTTTAATAAGAATCTTGTTGTCATTCCAGGCAGGAAAGGCATAGTGAAGAAACGAACAATTATCAAATAATTTCAAATTTTGTTTTTTTATAAATTAACTTGACAGTAATTATTAGTACTGCTATACTCTAATTAAGCTCATATAATACTATAAGACTAATAAGGAGGGCTTAATAATGAGAAACAAAAATGTAAAATGTAATGTATGTGGAAGTCAGAACTGGTCTGGTGCACTCTATTGTGAGAAGTGTAGTGGTGACTTATATCATAATCATAATGATGAAAAAATAGCAGCCAAGATTGATCAGGTAAATAAAATCTTTAAGCTGTGGGAGTAAGTCTAATTTGAATAAGAATTTAAAAGGTCGGCCTCTGGCCGGCCTTTTGTTTTACTAGAAGTTAATTTAGATAATTACAAAATCGAAACCATATATAAAAACTATGTAAAGAGTTAAAAAATAGCTGTAAAAAATAATTGGAGTAAATAAGTTATGATCACTGCAGATATAAAGATAGTTACTGATAACTACTGAAATAAAAATAATTAAGATAAAAGCAGGATTGAACTCCAAAAAAAGAACCGCAGCAAATAAACCGCTGAAAATTACCGCTAAAAAAGTAGGTAGATAAAGATTAAACAGTGAGAAAATAATCTTATTAAATAAAAATTGTTCGACACTGGCTGTAAATAAAAGAATTAGAAAAACCATAATTAATAGGGGTAAATCACTGTAAATAATTTTAAAAATATTTTCTCCTAACTGCAGAGGGAAAAAGCTGCTTTTAACTTCAGGTCTATAATTAAGATTGATTAAAATTACTCCAGCTGTTAAAAGAAGAAAAATTATAAAAAGTGCCTTTAAGTTGATTTTATCTTTTTTAAATTTAAATCCAAGTTCTGCAAAACTAAAGTCATAGAGCAGATTAAAATAGCTGTAGATTATAAATAAAAATATAATATGAGAGAGAACATTTATAGAAAAAGCAAGAATTTCATTGATATAGATTAAAGCTGTAAAATCTTTTTCAATTATAAAATAACTGCTCAGAGTGATAAAATACCAGGCAGCAATAATTATTAAAAAATCTTTATAATTGAGACGCTGGTCAGAAAAAATATTATTTTTCAAGATATCACCTCCTCTCTATTATTTTCTATTAAAATTTGAGGAATCCTTTAAAATTTTAATTTTTTGTGATGTTTTGAAAAATAAGCAGGGTTTAGAGTCTCTTTTGCCGAATATTTAATTAAGAGGTGATAAAATTGTCCTGGAAAGTTATAACAAGTTTATTAGATATCTTTATTATTGCTTTTATTATTTACTATTTACTCAACATTATCTCAGGAACAAGGGCTGTTCAGCTGATTAAAGGTCTGGGGCTGATTTTTTTGGTTGCCTTATTTGCTCAACTTTTAGAGCTGAACACAGTTAACTGGTTTTTAGATAGTTTTCTGACCATTATTATGGTAGCGCTGCCAATTGTTTTTCAACCAGAATTGAGGAGAGCCCTCGAACAAATTGGGCGGGGAGGATTTCTCAAAGAACAGTTCTGGCAGAACTGGGGACCAAAAGAAATAAATGAAATTGTTATGGCAACAGCAGAAATGTCTGAGAAAAAAACTGGTGCGTTAATTGTTATTGCCCGTCGAGTTGGTTTGAAAAATTATATCGAGACAGGAATTGAGCTTGATTCCAAAATCAGCAAACAATTACTGCTCAGCATTTTTCAACATCAGTCACCTCTACACGATGGAGCTTTGATTATCGAAAATGGTACGGTTCAGGCAGCCAGTTGTTTTTTAAATCTTTCTACTCGCTCTGATATCAATCCAAGGCTGGGTACCAGACACCGGGCAGCTATCGGTATTACAGAAGAGTCTGATGCTCTGGCAATAGTGGTTTCTGAAGAAACAGGTGTCATTTCAGTTGCCGAAAATGGACAACTGAGCCGTCATCTTGATACAGCTGAACTGCGGGAAACTCTTGCCCATAGTTTTGAAAAATCTAAAGAAAAATCTTTTATGAGGAGGCATCTCTAAATGTTTTCTCTAACTGAAAACCAAAAAAAATTAATACTTGCCTTTTTTATAGCTGTTCTGCTCTGGGGTTATGCCAGTAATCAAACAGCAAATGTTTTAAATTATGGAGAAGAACAAGCAGCTTCATTTTTACTGGATATTGAAGTTAGAAATTTACCAGAGGAATATCAGCTGGAATCAATGTCTGTAGAAAGAGCAGTAGTCAGAATTGATTATGTTTCCTATTTTTCTAAAATAAATAGATCAGATCTTAATGCTTATGTTGATTTGCGTAATGTTGATCCAGGTGATAATATGAAAATAATTGAGGTTGAATTACCGAGTTCAGCCAGGCTGCTGGGAGTAGATCCGGGTTATATACTGGTTAAAGTAACTGCAAAAGAAAATTAAATTATGATTAATATATTAATCTATTAGATTAGAATAGTTTATTTTAGAATTTTAAAATTGAGGTGGATATTTTGGAAAAGAAGTTATTTGGAACTGATGGTGTGCGTGGAGTTGCTAATCATGAATTAAAAGGAGAGCTTGCCTTTAAGCTGGGAAGAATTGGTGGTTATTATTTGAGTAAAAACTCAGATCAAAAGCGGCCTGTAGTCATTATTGGTAAGGATACAAGGCTTTCTGGAGATATGCTGGAAGCAGCTCTGATGGCCGGTTTAACTTCAGTTGGTATTGATGTTTATAGACTGGGAATTATTCCAACTCCGGGAGTCTGTTATTTAAGCAGAACTAAAGAGGTAGTAGGAGGAATAATGATTTCTGCTTCTCATAACCCAACTGCTGATAATGGAATTAAGTTCTTTGATCAGAATGGGATTAAACTAAGTGATCAGGCTGAACTGGAGATTGAAGAATTAATTTTTAATGATCATTCAGAAGAACTTCCTTATCCAATTGATAAAGAGATTGGTCTAGTTGAAGAAAAATACAGCTGGATTGATGAATATATCGATTTTGTAATTGCAAGTGCAGATAAAAAATTAAATGATTTAAAAGTTGTAATTGACTGTGCCAACGGAGCGGCTTATCAGGCCTCACCTGCTGTTTTTAAAGCACTTGGAGCCGAAGTAGTGGTAATTAATAATCATCCTAATGGTGAAGAAATTAATGTTAACTGTGGTTCAACAGCTCCTGAACTGGCAGCAGAAAAGGTAGTGGAAACCGGCGCTGATTTAGGAATTGCTCATGATGGTGATGCAGATCGGGTAATCTTAATTGATGAAAAAGGAGAGGTTGTTGAAGGTGACAACATTATGGCTGTTGCGGCAAGAGATCTGCTTAAAGAGGATAAATTAAACAAAAAAACTGTGGTAACAACTAAATACAGCAATCTGGGTTTAAAAGAAAGTCTGGCTGAAGTGGGAGCTGAACTGGTAATAACTAAAAATGGAGACCGCTATGTGCTGGCAGAAATGCTGAAAAATGGTTATAAACTTGGGGGAGAAAAATCAGGACACATTATTTTTAGTGAATATAATACAACCGGTGATGGAATTTTGACCGCGGTTAAAATTGCCTCTATCATCAAAAAAGAAGAACAGTCACTTTCAGAGCTAAAAGAAGTTATGAGCTACTGGCCCCAGCTTCTGGCGAATATAAAGGTCAGCCAGAAAGAAGACTGGGAGCAGAATTCTAAAATTGCTGCTGAAATTAAAGCTGCGGAGGAGGAAATAGGTAGTTCTGGCCGGGTTTTTGTTCGTGCATCTGGAACTGAGCCACTGATTAGAGTAATGCTTGAAGGTAAGGAAGAAAGACTTCTAAAAAAATGGGAAAATAAGCTGAAAGAATTAATTAGTAAAGAATTGAACTAAAATTTGCTATTTGCAGTAATTTATAATAAAATTAAATCTGTTCTGACTGATATTTAGTTAGAAATGTCAAATCAGAGATTTAAATCAAAAAAAGGAGGTGATTAAAAAAATTGAAGAGAAAAAGCGCCAGAACCTGATTTGGACGGGATTTTAATCAGGTGGACGAGGAAGAAGGTTATCGAATATTCGGCGGATGCCTTCAGGTAGTGGCTGTTCTGCCTCAATTTTATTTCTCAAAATCAGCGGGCAATTGCTGAGACAAAGGAAATAAACAACAGTTGACAGTTGAATATTAATAACAAAAACGGAGGTAAAGATAATATATGTGCGGAATTGTTGGTTACATTGGTGAGAAAAAGGCAGCTCCAATACTGCTTTCAGGTCTGAAAAAGCTGGAATACAGAGGCTATGATTCAGCTGGAATTGCAGTTCAGGAAGAAGAGGCTGTTAAAATTGTAAAAAAAGAAGGTAAATTAGATAAATTAAAGTCCAGTGCAGAAAAAGAAATCTTTAATGGGGATACTGGAATCGGACATACCAGGTGGGCTACTCATGGTAAACCCTCTGATATAAATTCACATCCTCACACTGATTCTTTTACTAAGATTGTTATTGTGCATAATGGAATTATCGAGAACTTTAGAGAGTTAAAAGAAGAACTGCTCGAAAAAGGCCATCAATTTGAATCAGAAACTGATACAGAAGTTGCTGCGCATTTAATTGCAAGTTATTATCAGCAGAACAACTTAAAAGCAGCAGTAATTAAGGCAGTAAAAAGACTGGAAGGATCTTTCGCTCTGGCTGTGATGTCTTATACAGAAAAAGATAGAATTATAGCTGTTCGTAAGGACAGTCCCCTAATTGTCGGCCTGGGTGAAAATGAAAACTTTTTGGCTTCCGATATCCCAGCTTATCTTGAACATACAGACGATTTCTATATTTTAGAAGATGGAGAAATTGCTGATATCAGAAAAGACGATGTTAAAATCTATTCTTTTGCTGATGAGTTAATTGCTGATAAGCAGAAGACAAAGATCGACTGGGATGCAGAGATGGCTGAGAAGCAGGGTTATCAGCATTTTATGCTCAAAGAGATTCATGAACAGCCAGAATCATTAAAGAGACTGCTGGAGGATAATTTAAAAGATGGCAAAATTGATTTAAGTGAAAGTGGCCTTGATAAAAACTGGATTGCTAATTATGATAAAATTCATGTTGTGGCCTGTGGAACTGCCTATCATTCTGGAGCTCTGGCTAAATATCTGCTGGAAGATAAACTTAGAATACCGGTAGAGGTAGAGGTTGCCAGTGAGTACCGCTACCGCAACCCGATTATAAATGAGAGGACTTTAATGATTGTAGTTAGCCAGTCAGGTGAGACTGCAGATACACTGGCTGCACTGAGACTGGCCAAAAATAAAGGAGCAAGTGTACTTGCCCTGACAAATTCTCGTGACAGCAGTATTGCCAGAGAATCTGATATGGTTATTTATTTAAAAGCTGGCCCGGAAATTGCAGTTGCTTCCACTAAGGCTTATACTAATATGGTTGCTGCTTTTTATATTTTGTTGATCGATGGTATGAGGCAGCGCCAGGAAATAAGTGAAGAAGTTGAAGCTAAATATACTTCTGATTTAATAAAACTACCTGAGATGATCAGACAGCTGAGTGAGCAGTCAAAAGATCAAATCAAATTGATTGCTGATAAATATGCTAAAAAAGAGAATATCTTTTTTATTGGACGCAATACAGATTATACTCTTGCTCTTGAGGGAGCATTAAAATTAAAGGAGATATCCTATATCCACGCTGAGGCCTACCCGGCCGGTGAACTGAAACATGGAACACTGGCACTGATAGAAGAGGATGTGCCGGTCGTTGCTCTGGGCAGTAGGGCGGATGTATTTCCAAAACTATTCAGCAATCTAAAAGAGGTTAAAGCCAGAGGGGCTGAAACTCTCTTAATTACTGAAGAAGATCAAAAGTTCGAAAAAGACAGTGTTGATCATCTAATCGAACTGCCGCTTTTAAATCAGGACTTTGCTGGTCTGCTCGCAATTATTCCCCTGCAGTTACTTGCCTATTATACTGCTTTAAATTGTGGAGAAGATATTGACCAGCCCAGAAATCTGGCAAAAAGTGTAACAGTAGAATAAAAGATTGTATTCAACAAATAAAGATAAAATATGACAAAAACAGACATCGAACCGGGCCTGTAACAGGGTCCGGTTTTTTGCATTTAGCTCATAATTTTAATATAATTATAAAGTAGAATGATTGAGTATAACTTTGATTTGAGAAAGGAAATATATGATTTTAGGAACCGGGATTGATTTAGTTAAAAATAGTCGAATTAAGGACTTAATAGAAAAATATGAAGATCGCTTTTTAAAAAAAATTTACACTGAAGCTGAAATAAGTTACTGTCAGCAGAAAATAAACTCAGCGCCCTCTTTTGCAGCGCGTTTTGCCGCTAAGGAAGCAGTTTTAAAAGCTCTGGGCACAGGAATGAGAAATAACAGCTGGCAGGACATTGAGGTTTTAAATGACAGATTAGGCAAACCAGAAGTTAAATTATCTGGCAGCACTGCAGTTAGAGCGCAAGAACTTGGAGTAAGCTCAATTTTTATTTCTATTTCTCACGAAAAAGACTTCAGTATTGCTCAGGTTGTTATGGAAGGAGCAGAATAAATGGAAGTTTTAACTCCGACAATGATGGCAAAATGTGATCAGGAAACTATTGAGGCTGGCTGTCCGGAAATTTTACTGATGGAAGCAGCAGCTTATGGAACTGCCAGGCTGGCAGTAGAAATTATAGAAAAGGAATTTGTATCAAAAACTGAGGCTGAGCTTAAACTAAGAGTTTTAGTTGGTAAGGGAAACAATGGTGGTGATGGCCTGGCTGCGGCTCGAATACTAAAAAATTGGGGTTATCAGCCAGAAATAATTTTAAGTACAGCTGCTAAAGATTTAAAAGGAGTTAATAGTAAAAATTATGAGCTGGTTCTTTTAAACGGGGTTAAAGATTATCAATTTAATAATTTAAAAGAAGATGAATTTTTGAATTTAATAAAAAATAGTGATTTGATTATTGATGCACTGCTGGGAACTGGAATAAAGGGTGAGCTGAGAGGTAATGTAAAAAAAATTATTACTCAGATCAACCAGAAACTGGAGAGGAAGCCTTTAACACTTGCTGTTGATATACCCTCCGGGATTATCGGAGAAAACGGCAGGCTAGCTGGTGAAGCCCTAAAGGCAGATTACACAGCTACAATGGCGGCTTATAAGCGAGGTCTGCTTTTATATCCAGGTAGAGACTACAGCGGTCAGATTAGAATAATCAATATTGGAATTCAGCCGGAGACAATTACTCAAAATGGTGATCGACTTAAGGCCTTTGAGGGGCAGACTGCAGCTAATTTAATTCCAAAACGAATAAATAATGGGCATAAGGGTAGTTTTGGCAAAGTCGCTGTAATTGCAGGGTCTAAAGGTATGACCGGTGCCCCCCTTTTGAGTACAAAGGCAGCTTTGAGAAGTGGTGCTGGTCTGGTTTATCTTTTAACTGCAGCAGAGATTGAAGCCCAGACTTCAGTTCAGCTGGAAGAGGTAGTGGGAGTTCCACTGTCTTCAAAAGAGGGAATGATTACTGCTGATTCCTTTGCTGAGATCAGGCAATTTTCGGAAAAAGTGGACCTCATTGCTGCTGGCCCAGGATTGGGTAAAAGTTCTGAAATAACTGATTTGATGGAGAAGATTTTAAAGAATCTGGAACTGCCGCTGATTTTGGATGCAGATGCAGTAAATTCAATTAAGAATCTCAAATTACTAAAAAATTATAAAGGCGAACTTATTTTAACACCTCATCCCGGCGAAATGGCAAATCTGACAGGGGTGAGTATTCAGGAAATTAACAATAATCGAATTGAAGTGGCCAGAGATTTTGCCGTTGAATATGGAGTCAATTTAATATTAAAAGGAGCTGCAACTATAACTGCTGCTTCTGATGGTAGAGCTTATATCAACACCAGCGGCTGTAATGGAATGGCCACAGCAGGTAGTGGAGATGTTTTAACAGGCATAGTAGCTGCTCTTCTGGCACAGGGGATGAGTAGTTTTGAGGCTGCAGCACTGGCTGTTTATCTGCACGGTAAAGCGGGAGAATTTGCAGCAGTTGAAAAGAGTAATTATGCTCTTATTGCATCAGATATAATTGAGAATCTGTCGAAGGTCTGGCAGAAATTTGAATAAATTTGTCACTAAAGATGTTCAGAACTATTTACAAGCCGATTTTAAAATAAAATAATTTTGAGGAGTTAAAAATGATATTATCAGATAAAACAATTAAAAAAATGCTAGCAAATCAAGAATTGATTATAGATCCGATTGATGAAATGCAGATTCAACCAGCTTCGGTTGATATGAGGTTAGGAGATGATTTTTTAAAAGTAGATGAAAACTCTCATCCTTTAATGACTTTAAATGATGAGGTTAATTATGAAGAAGTGAGGGGTTCAGAAATTATTATTCCCCCACATTCATTTTTACTGGCAACAACAAAAGAATATATAAAATTACCCGATAATTTAACTGCTTTTGTGGAAGGAAGAAGTTCAATCGGTAGAATGGGTCTTTTTATTCAAAATGCGGGCTGGGTTGATCCCGGTTTTGAAGGTCAGATTACTCTGGAACTTTATAATGCAAATCGTCTTCCAATTAAATTAGAATCAGACCGCAGAATCTGTCAGCTGGTATTTGCTTCAATGGATAATGAAGCTGACAATCCTTACCGCGGCAAATATCAGGGACAAAAAAACACAGTAGGTACCAGAGTCTTTAAAGATCCAGAAAACAAAAAAAGATAAACCTGGAGGTGTAATTATGGTAACTTTGGTAATTTCGGAAATAGATAAAAGAATTGGTCCTGGGGATATTGTAGGAGCTTTTATCAATGAAGCCGGGACTGCAAGTGATGATATTGGTAAAATTAATATAGATAACAGTAAAAACAAGGCAGAAGTAGAAGTGAACTGGGAATCCGCTCCTCAGATTATTAGAGCTATGGACAATAATCAGATCGGAGGAGTTAAAGTTCAGGTAAGTGCTAAGAATCCAGATGACTTAATTGATAAAGAAATTATAAATTACTATAATAAATTTCATGACTTAGTTGATTTGGAGAGACAGGAAGAGATAGACAGACATAAATTAGAAATTAAATATTTATCAGCCAGAGAGAGGCAGGCTAAAGGACGTGCTTTATTAGATCTGCACGGAAAAGATAATGGCAATACCTTTGGTCATCGGCCTTTAGTCAAATTCACTTCAAAATATAAGGGAGAAAAGCTGGCAGAGACTCAAATTACACCGGGAGATCTGGTGATGATCAGTTTAGATAAACCATTACATCCAGATAATCCTACGGGAACTGTGGTAGAAAAAACTTCTTATTCAATCACTGTGGCTTTTGAGAGTCATCCACCTGAATTCATCTATAATAAAGGGCTCAGACTGGATCTCTTTGTTAACGATACTACTTTTCAGAGAATGTTTACTGCTCTTGAAAAAATTAAGCATCCTAAAAATGAACTTCAGGAGCACAAAAGAGACATACTTCTGCAGAGAAAAGCGCCTGGAACTGCAGTTAAAACCGCTTTAGAACTTGGTGGTCTCAACCAATCACAAAAAGAGGCTGTAGAAAAAGCGATGGCTGCCGAAGATATCTATTTAATTCAGGGGCCACCTGGAACTGGAAAAACTGTAACTGCAGTTGAGTTGATTGCAGAGGCGGTTGAACAGGGTGATAAAGTTCTGGCAGCTGCAGACTCTAATACAGCAGTTGATAATCTGCTGGAACTGCTGGCCGAAAAAGAATTAAATGTAATTAGAATTGGACATCCAATTAGAGTTAATAAAAAACTAAGGCAGCATACTCTTGATGAGGTAGTTATGGAGCATCCTGATTATCTCGAGGCTGAAAAATTAAGAGATGAAGTTTCCGATTTAATAAATAAACAGGAATCATATATCTACCCAGGTGGTAAATACCGCAGAGGTTTATCTGACCAGGAGATTAAAAATTACGCTGAAAAAGATTTAGAACATCATGTGAGAGGAATAAGTCCTGAAGTAATAGATGAGATGGCCAGCTGGCTGGAACTGCAGGAGAAAATAGATAATTATTTTAAAAAAATAGAGAGGCTTGAAAATAAAGCTGTAGATGAACTTTTGGATCAGGCTGATGTAATCTGTACAACCAATATCACTGCTGGTTCTGAATTACTAGCAGATAGAAATTTTGATTTAAGTGTAATTGATGAGGCCACTCAGGCAACACAGCCTGCGGCTTTAATTCCTTATCTGAAAGCTGAAAAGACAATTTTAATTGGTGATCACAAGCAGCTGCCGCCAACAGTAGTTAATCAGGAAGCAGCAAAAAATGGATTAAGTGTATCTCTCTTTGAAAAATTAATGGAAATTTATCAGGGTGAGCTTAGTTCACTGCTCAAAACTCAGTACAGAATGAACAGAGAAATCATGGGCTTTTCCAGCATTTATTTTTATAACAATAGTTTAAAAGCTGATAAATCTGCAGCAGCCCAGAAGTTGAGTGATCTGGGAGTAAAAATAAGTGATGAGCACTGTTTTACAGAAAAATCTCTTAAATCAGATTATCCTCTGGTCTTTCTAGATACAAAAGAGATGAAGGCAAAGGAGAGGTCATTTGAAGGTTCAAATTCTTACGACAATCCGGTTGAATCAGAAATAGTTCTTGATATCCTGGATCGTGCTCTTAAATTATCTCTCTCAGAATCTGATATTGCAGTAATTGCTGCCTATAAGGATCAGGTTGACTTGATTAATCAGCATAATAGTTACGAAAATGTAGAAATAGATACAGTAGATGCTTTTCAGGGAAGAGAAAAAGAAATGATTGTTTTTTCTGCTGTCCGCAGCAATTCTGAAAATAATATTGGATTTTTAAGAGACCTGCGCCGACTCAATGTTGCTTTAACCAGAGCCAAAAGAAAAATGATTTTCATTGGAGACAGCAGCACAATTTGTGAGCATGATGCTTATGCAAAACTGCTTAAATATATTAAACAAAGCGGACTCTATTATAAACTTTAGATCTGTTAATTTAAGAGAAGAAAAATCATATCCATAATTTATAATTATTTGGATAGCTTTACAGAGCTATAAATATTAAACTCATTCCAGTCATATCAGTAATTAAGCTGGATATTTTGATTGACAGCATTTAATATTTGAGATATAATTACATTATCTAAAAGAGTTCTAAAATCATTTTATAATGAGGTGGTTAATCAGTGGAGAGGCTGCGCCGCAAAAAGAATTTTAGTAAGACTGAAAAAGAAGAAATCGCTAGAGAGATGGTAAAAGGCTATGAAAAAATGGCTGCAGTAAATGAAGATCTTGTTCGAAATGTTTCTCTACTTAAGGATGGGGCTAATTAGTCTCATCTTTTTTCTTAATTATTTTTAAAAATCAAGCTGTAAAATTGATAATTATTCCCTGCATGATATAATAGAAACAGCTTAAAAACAGTGGAGGTGGGTCAGTTGTCCGAAAGCAGAAAACTTAATGTAGAACTGCCAGTCTATCTGGTGGAAGAAATTGAGCGTTATTGTAAAAATAATAATCAGCAGCGAAATAACTTTTTAAATCAGGCAGTCAAATTTTATCTAAAAGAATTGAAAAAAGAAGAAGTTCGTAATCATCTAAGAGATGGATATAAAAAAATGGCCGGTCTTAATCAGCAGTTAGCTGATGAAGGATTATCAAGTGAGTGTTACTCATATTTATGTTATGAACAGAGACTGGTGGAGTGTGAAAAAATTGAAAGTAAAAAGGGGTGATGTTTTTTACGCGAATTTAAATCCAGTCGTTGGCTCTGAACAGGGAGGAGTTAGACCTGTATTAGTTATTCAAAATGATATTGGTAATAAATACAGTCCCACTGTTATTGTTGCTGCTATTACTTCCCGGATTAATAAAGCTAAACTGCCGACTCATGTTGAAATACCAGCTGATTATACTAATTTGGATAAAGATTCTGTTATTTTACTGGAGCAGATTAGAACTTTAGACAAAAAAAGGCTGCAGCGTCATATTGCACATTTAGGTGAAGATGTGATAGAAGATGTTAATCAATCTATAGAAATAAGTCTGGGCTTAATTGAATTATAAATTTTTCTTAATTAAGCTAAATTTTTCTTCTTGACAGTGTGAAAAAAATATCATATACTTTTGATAGTAATTTTTTATTAATTAAAGTGAAAATTATCACTATAAACTATTTGTGGGAATATTTTACAAATTGCAAAAATGACAAAAATAAGATATTATTTAACTATGGAGGTTAAAAATGAAACTAAAAACTGTCAAGTCTCTTCTTAATACAGACACTATTTTTGAAGCTTCTGCTGAAAAGGATGATCTGGAAGTGAAAAATGCCTGTGGTGCAGATTTGATGAGTGATGTACTTGCTTTTTCAAATGAAAAAACACTTCTGCTTACAGGTTTAACAAATCCCCAGGTTGTTCGAACCGCTGAGATGGTTGGGATTCAGGTTATTATTTTTGTCAGGGGAAAGGAACCACAGATAGAAACAATTTCTCTGGCCAATCAGTTAAATATTTTTTTATATTCCACAGATAAGCCTTTATTTGAAGCCTGTGGTCTTTTGTATAAAAATGGGATTGGTCCGGAAGAGATGAACTTTATAGAAACCTCCAAATAATTGTCGGGAGTTGATTTTGTCTTTGCAAAAACAACAGATATTAAATAAAGAAATTGAAAGCTTTGATTTTCAGAGTGGGGGAGAGGCTTCAAGTGATTTAAAGAATATTCTGCGCAAACTCGGTGTTCCTTCAGCAATAGTTCGCAAGACAGCTATTATCACCTATGAACTTGAGATGAATGTTGTAATTCATTCTCTGGGGGGAGAAATTACAGCTTTGATTTCAGAAGATGAACTTGAAATAAGGGTTGATGACAGTGGCCCGGGAATAGAAGATCTTGATAAGGCTTTTACAGCAGGTTTTTCAACTGCCAGTGATGAAATTAGGGAAATGGGTTTTGGAGCTGGAATGGGCCTTGTTAATGTTAAGCGCTATGCAGATCAAATTGATGTAAAATCATCAAAAGATGATGGAACTCATGTGAAAGTAATAATTAATCTAGCAAATTAACTTTAACTAATCGCAGCAGGAGGTTAATAATGACCAAAAAGCATTCTGTGCTCTTAAAAGAAGAAAAATGTGAGGGATGCACCAATTGTGTAAAGGGATGTCCCACTAAAGCAATTAGAGTTCATCAGGGTAAAGCCTGGATTAAAGAGGATTTATGTATCGATTGTGCAGAGTGTATCAGAGCCTGTGAATATCACGCTAAATACACTAAAACAGATCAACTTGATCAAATCATGGAGTCCTCAGAATATCCTGTTTTATTGATTCCACCCAGTTTTTACAGTCAATTTTCAGCGGGAATTCCTGCACAGAAGATCAAAAAATCAATTATTAATTTAGGTTTTGAAGCAGTTTTTGATGTAGCAGATGCAGCCGCTGCATTATCTCGTAAAACACTTGATTTTTTAAATAATAATTCCGGTAATTATATATCAACATCCTGTCCGGTAATAGTTAGATTAATTAAACTTCAGTATCCTGATTTAATCGAAATGTTAATTCCTCTAAAATCCCCAGTCGAATTGATTGCCGAAAGAGTTGAAAGAAAACTTAAAGAAGAGAAAAATATCGATCCAGATATTTTCTTTTTAACTCCCTGTCCGGCAAAATTAACTACAGTTAAAAGAGCAATTGGTCAGAATAAAAGTTTTTTAACCGGAGCAATTGGGGTAGAAAATATTTATCAAAAGATCTATGAATCTCTTGCTGATATTGAGCTGGAAGAAAAAGAGGATCAGCTGATTAGTCTGGCTACAATCTGGGGTAGTGAGGGTGGAGAAGAAGGGATTTTGCGGTCCTGGCAGGAGCTAAACACTTTGAGTGTATCCGGGATTAAGGAAGCAAAAAAATTATTAAATGAAATCGAAAGAAACAATATTCCGGAAGTAATCAGGTATTTTGAAATCACTTCTTGTGTGGATGGATGTATTGGGGGAGTGCTGAATGTTATTAATCCATTTCAGGCTCAATTTAACTTAGAAGAAAGAATTAAAAAAATTAGAAAGATGACTCAAGAACATAATTTGGTATTAAAAAAAGAAGATGATGAATTTTATAATTTTGCTCTTTCCCAAAAGATTACTGCAGATAATATTTCTAAACTGGATAGTAATTTTAAAAAAGCAATGCAGAAACTTGAACAGCTGCAGAAAGAAATAGATACTTTGCCAGGTTTAGACTGTGCAGCTTGTGGAGCACCGGACTGCAAAACTTTTGCGGAAGATGTGATCAATGAAAGAGCCAGCAGAACTGACTGTATATTTATGCTGAGGAAACAGCTTAGTAGACTGGCAGATGATCTTTCAATTCTGGCAAATGAACTTCCGCCGGTTATGGCATCTAAAAAGGAGGAAGCAGATGACAGTTAAAGAACTTGTCGATCAGTTTGATTTAGAAGTAGTAGCTGGTCCAGATTTAAAAAAAGAAATTGACGGAGCCTATATTGGTGATCTTTTAAGCAATGTAATGGCACGAGCAGAAAAAGATAATCTCTGGCTGACTGTTCAGGGGCATCAGAATGTTGTAGCGGTGGCTCTCTTAGTTGAGCTTTCTGCTGTTATTCTGGTAGAAAACTTTGATTATGAAGAAAATGCTGTTCAGAGAGCCTGTCAAAAAGGCGTCAATCTTCTAAAAACTAAGAAAAAAAGTTATGACTTAGCCTGCAGCTTTTGTGAAAGTAATATTTAAATGCAGAAGCTAAAAGCTGACCTGCATCTCCATTCTGTTTTATCTCCCTGTGGTGATTTATTAATGACCCCACTGGAGATAGTAAAAAAAGCAGAAATGCAGGGGATTGAAGTTGTAGCTTTAACAGATCACAATAGTGCAGAAAATGTGGAAGTTTTTAAATACCATTGTGAAAAGCATAATTTGATATGCATTCCAGCAATGGAGGCTGAAACAAAAGAGGAGATACACATCCTCTGCTATTTCCCAGATTTGAAGGCTCTGCTGAGATGGCAGCAGCATATTTATAAAAAGCTGCCGGCTCAGGAAAATGATGAAGACTTTTTTGGACCACAGATAAAATGTGACTATAATGATCAATTTCAGAGTAAGGTTAAAAGACTGCTTGCTGCAGCAGCTGACTTAAGTTTAGAAGAATGTCTTGACAGGGTTCAAGAACTGGGAGGTATAGCAGTTCCCTCTCATCTGGACCGAAAACACAGTATTATTTCTCAGCTTGGCTTTATCCCTACCGGGCTTGATATTAAAACAGCTGAGATTTCAAAAAACACTGATCAAGAAAGTGTATTAAAAAAGTTTCCTTTTTTAAAGGAGTTGCAGTTTATGCAGAATTCTGACAGTCATTATCTCAGGGAAATTAAGGCCTATCAGCAGTTGATAGTAAAAGAATTTTCCTTTGCAGAATTTAAAAAGGCTCTGCAGAAAAAAGATGGAAGAAAAATCGAATTAATTTAATTTATCAAGGAGGTAATTATTGATGGCAGAGATGACAGAAGAAAAATTAGCTGAGTACTTAGAACCAGTACAAGAAATTCTATCCCGTTATGAAAAAAAAGAAAGATATTTGATTCCGGTTTTACAGGAAGCTCAGGATGAATATGGGTATTTACCGGAAGAGGTAATGAAAGAAATAGCTTTGGGCTTAAATTTATCTTTAAGTCAGGTATATGGAGTTGTGACATTTTACAGTCAGTTCCACCAGCAGCCGCGTGGCAATAATATTATTAGGGTCTGTATGGGGACAGCCTGTCATGTTCGAGGTGGAGAAGGTATCCTAAATGCAATTAAAGATGAACTGGGGATTGATGCAGGAGAGACAACTGATGATTTAGAATTTACTCTTGAATCTGTAGCCTGTATTGGTGCCTGTGGTCTGGCTCCAGTTATTATGATTAATGATGATACTCACGGCCGCTTAACTCCGGAAAAAATTCCTGGTATTATAGCAAAGTATCAGTAAAATGAGAGAATTGTCTCTTCACATTTTAGATATTATAGAAAATTCTCGGAGAGCAGAAGCAGATTTAATAAAAATAAAGATCGAAGAAAATCTAACTGACAATCTATTGAAGATTGTTATTGAAGACAATGGTAGTGGAATTGATCAGAAGAAATTAGAAGAAATTACTGATCCTTTTATTACTTCAAGAATAACAAGAGAAGTTGGACTTGGTCTTTCTTTATTTAAATCGGCTGCAGAAAGCTGTGAAGGAGATTTTGAAATTGATTCTGAAATTAATCAGGGAACCAGAGTAACTGCTGATTTTAAGTATGATCATATTGACCGAGCTCCCCTGGGGGATATAACTACAACCATTAGTAACTTTGTTGCTTCAAGTGGTGAACAGGTAGATCTTGTTTATCAGCATTATTATCAAGAAAAATGTTTTAAATTTGACACTAGAGAAATTAAATCTGAATTGGAAGACCTTTCAATTCAATCCCGGCAGGTCACTGCCTGGATTAGAGAATATATTGAAGAAAATTTAGCAGAAATTCGCGGAGGTGAAGCTTTTTAATGAAATCTTTAGCTGAGTTAAAAGAATTAAGAAATAAAGTGCAGAAAGAAATGAAAAAGCGTGATCAGGGAACAAGAGCTGAAATTATTGTTGGAATGGGAACCTGTGGTATTGCAGCAGGCGCCAGAGATATTTTAAAGGCTGTACTGGCTGAGGTTGAAAAACGTGATCTGGATGTTCGAGTAACCCAGACTGGCTGTATAGGTATGTGTGAAAAAGAGCCGCTGATCGATGTTAAGCTGCCAGGCAAAGAAAAAATTACTTACGGAAATTTAAGTGAAGCTGACGTACAAAAAATTATTACAGAGCATGTAGTTAACGGCAATATAGTTAGTGATTTAGTAATCGCCAGACACAAATAAGAATAATAAGGAGGCACTTGTAAATGAAGGATTCTATTTATCGTTCCCATGTATTAATCTGTACAGGAACAGGATGTGTATCATCTGGAGCTAATACTTTAAAAGAATCTCTGGAAGAAGAGTTAGCTGCAAATGATTTAAGTGGAGAAATAAAAATTGTAGAAACTGGCTGCCATGGATTTTGTGAAAAAGGACCAATAATGATCGTTTATCCAGAAGGTGTATTTTACTGTGAGGTGCAGTCAGATGATGTAGCAGAAATTGTAGAAGAACATCTTTTAAAAGGTAGAACAGTAGAAAGACTGCTCTTTAAAGAACCAATGACTGATGAGCAGATTCCATCCTATCAGGATATCGATTTTTATAAAAAACAGCAGCGGATTGCGCTGGCTAACTGTGGCCAAATAGATCCAGAAGATATTGATGAATATATTGCCCTGGGTGGATATGAAGCAGCAGGAAAAGTTTTAACTGAAATGGACCCCCAGGAAGTAGTTGATATTATAAAAGACGCTGGTCTTCGCGGTCGTGGTGGTGGAGGATTTCCAACCGGTTTAAAATGGCAGTTTGCCAAAAATTCTGAGGGAGATAAAAAGTACGTTATCTGTAATGCAGATGAGGGAGATCCGGGTGCTTTTATGGACCGCAGTATTTTGGAAGGAGACCCCCACAGAATTATCGAAGGAATGTTAGTTGCAGCTTATGCTATTGGAGCAGATGAGGGCTATGTTTATGTTAGAGCAGAATATCCACTGGCAATTAAACGCCTGGAAAAAGCAATAGAGGATGCTGAAGAATATGGTCTTTTAGGTGAAAATATTTTCAGCAGTGGCTTTAATTTTAAACTTCATATCAAAAAAGGTGCGGGAGCCTTTGTTTGTGGTGAGGAAACAGCTTTAATGAACTCAATTGAAGGCAAAAGAGGTATGCCCACACCAAGGCCTCCATATCCAGCTGTAAGAGGACTCTGGGGTAAACCTACTAACATCAATAATGTAGAAACCTATGCAAATATTCCATATATAATAAATGAAGGAGCAGATAGCTTCTCTGCTATTGGTACTGAAGGTAGTTCAGGAACCAAGGTTTTTGCTTTAACCGGAAAAATTAATAACACTGGTTTAGTTGAAGTTCCAATGGGGACAACTCTAAAAGAAGTTATTTTCGAGATCGGTGGTGGCCTTGGTAAAGGTAAAAAATTCAAAGCCGTACAGACTGGTGGTCCATCAGGTGGTTGTTTACCTGAAGATTATTTAGACCTGCCGATTGATTATGATTCATTACTTGATGCTGGAACAATGATGGGTTCTGGTGGAATGGTTGTAATGGATGAAGATTCCTGTATGGTTGATGTGGCACGATTCTTCTTAAACTTTACTCAGAGTGAATCCTGTGGTAAATGTACTCCCTGTCGGGAAGGTACAAAGCGAATGCTGGAAATTTTAAATAGAATTACTGACGGTGAAGGTAAAGATGGAGATATTGAATTATTATTAGATTTAGGTGAACACATTAAGAGTACTTCACTCTGTGGTCTTGGCCAGTCTGCACCTAATCCTGTTTTAAGTACAATTAGATATTTCCGGGATGAGTATGAAGCTCATATTCATGATCACAACTGTCCAGCTGGTGTCTGTTCTGACTTAGTAAGTGCCTATGTTATTGATGAAGAAGCCTGTATAGGCTGTGGAAAATGTGCTAAGGTATGTCCAGTAGATGCAATTAGTGGAGAAATTAAGAGTCCATTTACAATAGATCCAGATGTTTGTATTGCCTGTGGGGCCTGTGAGCCAGAATGCCCTGTAGATGCAATTTCACAGGCATAAACTCTGATAATAGGAGGGAAATTAATGAGCAAAGTTAAACTAACTATAGATAAGCAAACTGTTGAAGTAGAAGAAGATAGTACAATTTTAGATGCGGCAAAAGAAATCGGAGTAGAGATTCCTGTACTCTGTTATCATCCTGATTTAAGTCTGCATGGTGCCTGCCGTGTCTGTGTGGTTGAAGATGAAGAAAGTGGAAGACTTCTTGCTTCCTGTGCAACACCTGTAACTGAAGGTATGCAGATTAATACCAGAAGTATGAAGGCCAGAAAAGCCAGAAGAAAAAATGTTGAATTATTACTGGCCAATCATCCTAATGACTGTCTTGGCTGTGATCGCAATGGGCACTGTGAACTGCAGGATATTACTTATGAATTAGGTATTCAAAGAGAAGATGTTGAAAAATATGCTGGAGAAAAAAGTGAATATGATTTAGATACAGTTGGACCTGCTCTAAAAAGAGATCCTAATAAATGTATTCTCTGTGGCCGTTGTGTCCGGATCTGTGAAGAAGTTCAAGGGGTTTCTGCTCTACAGTTTACTCAGCGGGGCTTTGATTCAATAGTAACTACAGCTTTTGATCTGCCTCAGGCGGAAATTAATTGTGCTAACTGTGGTCAGTGTGCCACTGTTTGTCCGGTAGGTGCAATTACTGAGATGAGTGAAATTGATAAGGTCTGGAAAGCTTTAGAAGATGAAGATAAACATGTAATTGTCCAAACTGCACCCTCTGTTCAGGCGACTCTTGGTGAAGAATTTGGAATGGAAACTGGAACAGTAGTGACCGGTAAAATGGTTGCGGCCTTAAGAAGACTTGGTTTTGACCAGGTATTCTCAACTGATTTTGCTGCTGATCTAACTATCTTAGAAGAGGGAAGTGAATTTTTAAAGAAGTTAAATGGTGAGGGTGAGCTCCCTCATATTACTTCCTGCTGTCCTGGCTGGGTTAAATATGCAGAGCATAATTATTCAGATCTATTACCACATTTATCTTCAGCTAAGTCACCAATGCAGATGTTTTCTGCTTTAGGTAAAACATATTACCCAGAGCAGACAGGTATTGATCCCGAAAAAATTTATACAGTTGCAGTAATGCCCTGTACAGCCAAGAAATTTGAAAAAGATAGAGAAGAGATGCAGTCCAGTGGTTATAAAGATACCGATGCAGTATTAACAACCAGGGAATTTGCTCGGATGATCAAAGAAATGGGAATTAATTTCAATGTGCTTCCAGAAGAAGATTTTGATGAGCTGATGGGTAAGTCAACTGGTGCTGGGACTATTTTTGGTACGACTGGTGGAGTTACAGAAGCAGCGGTAAGAACCGTTAAAGAAAAATTAACTGGGGAGCCTCTGGAAAGATTAAATTTAGGCTTTAGAGGTATCAACCAGGCTGAGTTGAGAATCGGAGATCGGCTGGTTAAAGTTGGTATTGCTAATGGACTTGGTAATGCTGAAAAGCTATTAGATAGAGTTCGTGCAGGTGAATGTGATTTAGACTTCATTGAGATTATGGCCTGTCCTCACGGTTGTGTTGGCGGTGGTGGTCAGCCTCGTCCAGCAACAAATGAGAAGAAAGAGAAACGTGCTCAGGGACTGGCAAATATTGATGACAGCAGTAAGATCCGGAAATCACATGAGAATCCTCAGATTCTTAAACTCTACGAAGAGTTTTTAGGTGAACCTCTAGGTGGAGAATCACATCACTTACTGCATACAAAATATAAGGCAAGACCAAAAAATTAATAGCTGTTCTTAGATATTCTTAAGTTAAATAAGTTAGTATTAATTAAAGTCGTTCTGGTGAAATTTCATCAGAGCGGCTTTTTTGCTTATTGATAGAAATTACTGCATATTATTGATTATCTTGACAACAAAACTCCAGTTGAGTATAATTAAGAGTAGAGTTAATATTCACAAAATTTTACCCCGTTTACTATTATTTTTATTATTTATTAATTCGGGGAATATTTAGTGGGGGAGGGAAATTAACAGTAAATTGTTTTAATTTATCTGACTAAAATAACAGGGAGGTTGATTTAATTGAAAAAATTATTTTCTCAATTACAGCGTATTGGTAAATCTCTGATGCTTCCAATCGCGGTCTTACCTGCAGCAGCTTTATTACTCAGGCTGGGTGCTGGTGATGTTTTTGATATTCCATTTGTTATGGCTGCCGGTTCTGCAATCTTTGATAATCTGGCCTTATTATTTGGTATTGGTGTTGCAGTCGGTATTGCTCATGACAGTTCTGGTTCAGCCGGTCTGGCTGGTGCAGTTGGTTATCTTGTAATTACCAATGGTACTCAGGCAATTAATCCTGACATTAATATGGGAGTTTTAGCCGGTATTATAGGTGGTTTAACTGCTGGTGCACTTTATAACCGCTATCATGATATTCAATTACCTGACTTCTTAGGATTTTTTGGCGGCAGACGTTTTGTTCCAATTGTAACCGGGGCAGCAGCTGTTGTTCTGGCAGGAATATTTGGTTTTATCTGGCCTCCAATTCAGGATGCTATTCAGCTTGCAGGTCAGTGGATAATTGATGCTGGAGCAGTTGGAGTTTTTGTTTATGGATTTTTAAATCGACTATTAATTCCACTTGGGCTGCACCATGTTATCAACAGCTTTATCTGGTTTGTATTTGGAGAATTTACTACTGCAGCTGGAGAGGTAGTCACTGGAGATTTATCTAGATTTTTTGCTGGAGATCCCTCAGCAGGATTCTTTATGTCAGGATTTTATCCGGTGATGATGTTTGGTCTGCCTGCTGCAGCATTAGCAATGTATCATGCTGCTAAACCTGAAAATAAAGCAGCAGTATCAGGTATTTTTTTAAGTGTAGGTCTAACTTCATTTTTAACAGGAATTACTGAGCCTATTGAATTTTCCTTTATGTTTTTAGCGCCAGTATTATACTTAATTCATGCTATTTTAACTGGATTATCACTGGTTATTACCTATGTACTTGGTATTCAGCATGGTTTTGGATTTTCAGCGGGAGCAATTGATTATTTCTTGAACTATGGACTTGCCACAAAGCCAATATTGATAATTCCAATTGGTCTGGTGTTTTTTGCAGTTTACTATTTTTTATTCCGCTTTGCAATTCAGAAATTTAATATTCCAACCCCAGGCCGCCTGGATTCAGAAGCTGCCAGTACTGATATAAGTGTAATGCCCGAAACACAGCAGAAAAAGCAGCATTCATTCGAAACCAGGGGTAAAGGCGAAAATAAACCGAGAGCTTATATAAAAGCACTTGGTGGTAAAGATAATATTAAAACTATAGATGCCTGTATCACAAGGCTTCGTCTTGAACTTCGAGATACTTCTAAAATTGATGAGCAGACTCTGCAGAAGCTTGGTGCAACTGGGGTATTGAAAGCTAATAAAAATAATGCTCAGGTTGTAGTGGGTACAAAAGCAGAGATGATTGCTGATGATATCAAACAGGAACTAAAATTAATGCAGGAATAAATAGATAAATTAAGCAAAGCAGCCGGGGATTTATCTCCGGCTGTTATTTTCATAAAAACTAAAATATTAGAAAGGGAGAAAAAGATGGCTAAAAGGCTTTTGAGTTCAAATAGTTCTGAACTATTAAGTTACAGCAAAGAAGAGCTGCTGCAGTCAATAAAACTATCAGAGGGAAGAACTATTATCTCCGAAGTAATTGGAGAAGAATCTTTATTTAGAGATGTTAGTAATGCAGAAGTAGCAGCAGCCTTTGGCGCAGATATTTTACTGTTAAATTTATTTGATTTAAATCAGCCGAAATTCAAAAATATTAAAGCCGGTAGTGCTGGTGAAATAGTAGAGTCAATAAAAAAATTAACCGGACGACCTCTGGGGATAAATCTGGAACCTGTCAGCAGAGATAATGCTCAGTCAGATAATTTTATAGAGTTAAGCTCTGGACGTAAAGCCACCTTAAATAACATTGAAAAGGCTGTTAAGGCAGGTTTTAATATGATTACTTTTACCGGCAACCCTTCGGTCGGAGTCAGCAATCAGGCAATAATTGAGGCTGTTAAAATGGCTGATCAGAATTTCGGAGATCAGATCATAATAACTGCAGGTAAGATGCATATGGCAGGTATAGATGAAGAATATCTGGCAGCTAAATATATTGATTCTTTAATTTCAGCCGGAACAGATGTCATTCTGCTTCCTGCAGCCGGAACTGTGCCTGGAATCGATGTAAATTCCTTAAAAGAGATAATAAAGTTAATTCATAATCGGGGTAAACTTGCCCTAACAGCAATTGGAACTTCTCAGGAAAGCTCTGAGCCAGAAACAATTAGAGAAATCGCTCTGATGAGTAAGATGGCTGGTGCAGATATCCAGCATATTGGTGATGCAGCTTATGGTGGCATAGCAATACCGGAGAATATTTTGAGCTTATCGAAAACAATTAGAGGAAAGCGCCACAGCTACCGCAGAATGGCTCTTTCAATCAATCGTTAATAATTATTAAATTATTTTACTCAATAATTTTTAGCTTTAACCGATTTACTAAATCGATTTATTATTATTTTTAAAAAGACTTGAAAAAGTTCACAAATACTGTTATTATTAAAGAAATGAATAATTTATAGAGTGTAACTGTTAAATCAGGCATAATCTAGGAAGGGATATTTTTAATTTGTTGAGAAAAATTTATCTTTTTCTGGATTTTTTTAATCTATTAGATATTAATTCTGATTTTTGCCAGTGATCTGCAATTTTTTGAGGGGGCATTTATGGCTGCAGCTGAGAAATTTAAAATAAAAAAGATCTTTAATAATAATGTTATTCTGGCCGAAGAAATTTCTTCTAAAAGAGAAATGATTTTAATTGGCAGAGGAATTGGCTTCTCTAGAAAAACTGGTGATCAGTTTTTGAAATCAGAACTTAAAATTGATAAAGAATTTGCACCGATTAAAGGTGAAAAAAGAGAAAACTATATTCAGTTATTAGAGGAAGTAGACAGTAAGGTAATCGGAATAACCGAAGAAATAATTGCAATGGCCAGTTCTGAGTTAAATGAAGAGCTGGATCAGCATATCAGGATTGGGCTTGCCGATCATATAGCTTTTTCTTTAAAAAGAATTAAAGATGGAATAGAGGTGGCTAATCCTTTTTTAGCGGAAACAAAAACCCTTTATAACAAAGAATACAGTCTGGCAGAAAAAGCTGTAGATATGATTTCTGATAGATTTAATTTAGCTGTACCCGAAAGTGAAGTAGGATTTATAACCCTTCATATTCACGGTGCCAGGAATGAAAGAGGAATTTCTAAAACTTTAAAAAATACTTCTCTGATTAAAGAGCTGGTAACAGAGGTGGAGAGCGAACTTGGGCAGAAGTTAAGTTATGATAGTCTTAATTATGCAAGATTAGTCAATCATCTGCGCTTTGCCCTCGAGAGAATAGAAACTGAGGCTTCAAATCCCAATCCACTTTTAGAAGATATTAAAGAGAATTTTAAATTTTCTTTTAAAGTAGCAGAAAAACTTGCTAAAATAATAGAAGATAAAGTTAACTGTCAGGTGCCGGACAGCGAAAAGGGTTATTTAGCACTGCATTTGCACAGATTAAAAAGAGATTTAGATATTTAACTAAAAATTTACTTTTGCATAATATGAGCTGTTTTGGCTCATTAAAATAAAATATAAATGTATTTAACTGGCGTGTTACTGTTCAATCAGGCAAAAGCCGATTAGATAGCGGACTAAAGTTATTAGTCTCAGTCTATCTAGTCGGCTTTTTTGCTTTTATATATATTTTTTATCTATAATAATTATAATTTTAAAAGGGAGGAAATTTTTTAATGAAAGGTTTTAAGAAGTTACAAAAAATTGGTAAAGCATTAATGACACCTGTTTCAGTTCTGCCAGCAGCAGGTATTTTAGTTGCTCTGGGTAGAATGCTTCAGGAACAGAGTGGTCTTGTTTTTGATGTTGGTGAGGTAATGTTTAACAGTGGAATTGCGATTTTTGAGCAGCTGCCCCTAATTTTTGCTTTAGGTGTGGCTATTGGTTTTGCTGGTGATGCTGTTGCAGCACTGGCTGCCGGTGTAGGATTTACAGTCTACGCAAAAGTGCTTGATGTAATGGCTGGAATAATTGATATTTCAGAAAGAACAGGAGGAAGTATTGAATCAATCAATACCGGAGTTTTTGGCGGTATAGTTGTGGGTATAATAGCTGCTCAAATGTACAAAAAGTTTCACAGCACTGAACTACCCCCATATTTAGGCTTTTTTGCCGGGAAAAGACTGGTTCCAATTGTTACCGCCGCAGGATCTGTTCTAGCAGGAGTTGCTTTATCGTTTATCTGGCCTCCGATTCAGATTCAAATAAATCAATTTGCCCGTTTTGCAATGAATTCACCTATAGGCCCAGCTTTATATGCAGCGGGAAAGAGGGCGCTAATTCCTGTTGGTCTACATCATGTTTATTATCCACCTTTTCTCTATGAATTTGGACGTTTTACAACCGAAGCTGGCCAGGTTTTAAGAGGAGAAACAGCCAGATTTTTTGCCGGGGATCCTACAGCAGGTCGTTTTATGGCTGCTGAGTTTCCACTGATGTTATTTGCTCTTCCATCTGCCTGTCTGGCTATGTATTTAAGAGCTAAAAATAAGGTTAAAGTTGCAGGTATGTTAACAACTGCTGCTATAACTTCTTTTTTAACTGGTATAACAGAGCCAATTGAATTTTTATTTATTTTTGTAGCTCCACCACTTTATTTATTTCATGTTGTTGGTGCTTTTATATCCGGTCTTTTAACTAACTACTTTAATATTAGAATTGGCTATACTTTTTCTGCCAGTGCAATTGATTATATCTTAAGTCTTTCTAATCTTGGTAATCCAATGATGTTCTGGCTAGTGGTGGGTCCAATAATGGCAGTTCTTTATTTTACAGTTTTCTATGTTACGATTCCGCTTTTTGATTTTGAAACACCAGGGCGCGGCAGTGATGCAGTTGAATCAGAAAATGAGGCTACTGCTGATAAAGATCAGAGAGCCGCAAATGTACTGGTTGCTTTAGGGGGAAGTGAAAACTTAGAAAGTGTAGATGCCTGTATTACCAGATTAAGGCTGGAAGTTGTTGATAATTCAAAGATTGACGAAAAAGAGCTGAAAAATTTAGGTGCTTCAGGAGTTATGAAATCGGGCAGCAGTGTCCAGGTTGTTTTTGGACCTGAGTCTGACGCTTTAAAAGATAAGATCAAAGACATAATGTAAATTAATTCTAGTTGTTTAAAATAATTCTGTAAATTATCAAAAAAATGTTTTATAATAAATTAAAGGAGGAGATTTGATGTTTAATATATTTAAGAAAAAAGAAGAATATTTAGCTGCACCATTTGCAGGGGAAGTTAGTGAACTGCAGTATGTACCGGATGATGCTTTTGCCCAAAAAATGCTTGGAGACGGATTTGCTATCACTCCTGAAGAAAATGTAGTTAAGTCTCCCTGTGCCGGTGAGATTGTTCAGATTTTTTCTACAGGCCATGCAGTCGGAATTAAAACTAAAAAAGGGCTGGAAGTTCTGGTTCATATTGGAATAGATACTGTTAAATTAGATGGAGAAGGATTTACAAAGCTTGTAGAAAATGGGGATAAGGTTGAAGTTGGGACTCCTTTAATTGAAGTAGATTTAGATTTCATTAAAGAAAATGCTCCTTCGATTTCTACTCCAGTTATTATTACCAACATGGAAAAAGTTAAAAATATAGAAATCTTAAAGAAAGAGAGAGTTAAAGCCGGAACCAAAGTTTTAAAGATAGAACTGGCTTAACTTAATTTTTACAGAAATATATTATATTGCTGGGGATAGCTGTTTAGATAACAGCTATCCCCTTTTTATCTTTAATTAAATTTGATATAATAAATAAAAGTGTCTTTAATTCTAAAATTAGCTTAAGACAGGATGATTTAATAATGAAATTTAAGAGAATTGTAGTTAAAGTAGGGAGCAGCAGTTTAACCAACAAAAATGGAAAATTGAATTTTACTCAACTTGATGCTTTAAGCAGACAGCTTGTTGACCTTAAAAATCAGGGAAGAGAAATGCTTCTTGTTAGTTCCGGAGCTGTGGCAGCAGGTATGGGAGAGCTCGGCTATGCTAAAAAACCGGCTTCTATTCCAGAACAGCAGGCCTGTGCAGCTGTTGGACAGGGACTTTTAGTTGGTATTTATAATAAATTTTTCAGGGAATATGGAGCAAAATCTGCTCAAATTTTATTAACTTCAAGTGACCTAGAAAATAGAAACCGCTATTTAAATGCCTTTAATACTTTAAAAACTTTAATTGAACATGATGTAATTCCTGTAATTAATGAAAATGATACAGTGGTTACAAATGAAATTAAAGTAGGAGATAATGATACTCTGGCAGCAAGAGTTGCCGGACTGGTAGAGGCAGATTTATTGATCAATCTTTCTGATGTTGATGGACTTTATAATGGCAATCCAGATGGAAATAGAGATAATGTTAGTCTGATTTCTAAAGTTGAGAATATTACCGCTGAGATAGAAAAAATGGCTGGCGGTAAGGGAAGTGAAGTTGGAACAGGTGGTATGGAAACAAAGATTGAAGCTGCTAAAATCGCGGTAAATTCCGGGGTGCAGATGATTATTGGCTCAGGGAAAGAAAAAAACTCACTTCTAAAAATTGTGGAGATGGCAGAAAATAGTCAGTTTGATCTGGGAACTACCTTCCTAACAGCCGAGGAGAGGTTGTCTAAAAGAAAACAGTGGCTTAATTTCAATCTGCCGCCGCTTGGTAAAATTGTAGTTGATCAGGGAGCAGCAGAGGCCTTAGTCAGAAGAGGCAAAAGTTTACTACCCGGTGGCATTATTAAGATTGAAGGAGAATTTAATAGTGGTGATCCGGTAACTATTAGTGACGGGAAACGGGCGATTGGTAAGGGGATTGTTAACTATAATTCTGACGAAATTGAAAAAATTAAAGGCGCTCATTCAAATGAGATTGAACAAATTCTTGGTTATTTTAATAAAAGTGAAGTTATCCATCGAGATAATATGGTTATAGGAGGAGATAAAGATGAGTATTAGAGAAGAATTAATTTCACAGGCAGATGCAGCGAAAAAAGCAGCCAGGAAATTAGCCAAAGCAGGTACCAACGAAAAAAATAATGCTTTAAATTCTATTGCTGATAAACTGCTGGAAAGACAGGCTGAGATCTTAGAGATTAACGAAAAGGATATGCAGAAAGGCAGAGACAATGATTTAAGTAGAGCCTTACTTGATCGACTTAAGCTCACTGAAGCAAGAATTGAGGGGATGGCTCAGGGTTTAAGAGAAGTTGCCGCTCAGGAAGATCCGATTGGAGAAGTTCCTCAGATGTGGAAAAGACCAAATGGACTTCAGATTGGCAAAATAAGAGTTCCGCTGGGAGTAATCGGTATTATTTATGAAGCCAGGCCTAATGTTACAGTTGATGTAGCAGGTCTCTGTTTAAAATCAGGAAATACAGTGATTCTGCGTGGGGGATCAAACGCTTTTAACTCAAATCAAATTTTAACAAACATCATTCAGGATGGTCTGCAGGAGGCCGGGCTGCCAAAAGAAGCTGTTCAGTTAATTTCTACTACTGACCGTAAGGCAGTAGATATACTCTTTACTCTAAATGATTATTTAGATGTTTTAATCCCGCGCGGTGGAGCCGGTTTGATTCAAAAAGTTGTCAACGAATCAAAGGTGCCTGTAATCGAAACGGGTGTTGGTAACTGTCATGTTTATGTAAATAAAGATGCAGATCTGACGAAAGCTAAAAAAATTGTTTTCAATGCTAAATATTCCAGACCTGCTGTCTGCAATGCTGCCGAAAGTTTACTGGTTGATCAGGAGGTTGCAGAGGAGTTTCTGCCAGAGATGGGCCGAATTTTTGCCGAAAGTGATGTAGAATTAAGGGGCTGTGAGCAGACTCAAAAGATTGTCCCTAAAGTTAAAGCAGCTACAGAAGAAGACTATGCAACCGAATTTTTAGATTATATTATGTCTGTTAAAGTTGTAGCAGATTATGAAGAAGCTGTAGAGCATATCTATAAGTATGGAACCAAACATTCGGAGGCTATAGTAACAGAAAATTATACTACTGCCAGAGCATTTTTAGATGATATTGATGCAGCAGCAGTATATGTAAATGCTTCGACCCGTTTTACAGATGGAGGACAGTTTGGACTGGGGGCTGAAACAGGAATCAGTACTCAAAAACTGCATGCCAGAGGACCAATGGGATTAAAAGAATTAACAACTACCAAATATATAATTATGGGTAATGGTCAGATTAGAGAGTAAGCTGGAGGAGGATTTATAAATGAACTTAGCGATTATTGGTCTGGGAAATATGGGAGAGGCAATTTTAAGTGGTATTTTAAATCAGAGCTTAGTTAAGCCCGAAAATATTACAGCCGCAGATAAGAAATTTGCTGATGCGGAATTTGAGCTTCCAGCTGAATTTTCTCAGATAGCTATTACTGCTGATAATAAAGCTGCTGCAGCTGAAGCTGATTATATTATTCTGGCAGTTAAACCTCAGATAATTAACTTAGTACTGGAAGATATTAAAAAAGAAGCAGCTTCAAAAGTGATTATTTCAATTGCAGCCGGAGTTAAAACAGAATTACTCGCCCAGTACTTTGGTGCCAGAGCTAAGATAATTAGAGTAATGCCCAATACTCCGGCTTTAGTTGCAGAAGGGATGAGTGCTCTTTATTATACTTCAGCTGTTGAGGCAGATGAGAAAGCCTTTGTTGATAGGATTTTTAATTCACTGGGAAAAACAGTTGAGGTCAAAGAAGAGGCAATGGATGCAGTAACTGGACTCAGCGGCAGTGGGCCGGCCTTTGTTTACCTTTTTATTGAGGCACTGTCAGATGCAGGAGTTTTAAAAGGGCTTGATCGTCAGACTGCTCTTAAACTGGCTGCTCAAACGGTTAAAGGTGGAGCCGAAATGGTATTAAGTTCAGATAAACATCCTGCTGAATTAAAAGATATGGTTTGTTCACCGGCAGGAACTACAATTGCCGGGGTAGCAGAACTGGAAGAGAATGCATTTCGGGCCTCTGTAATTAAAGCTGTAAAAGCAGCAGCCGAGCGTTCAGAGGAGCTGGGAAATTAAATGGATAAAAGTTATTCAATGATTACTGATTCTCCAGCCGGGACTGAAGAATTTGGTCGGAAACTGGCTCAATTAATTGAAATTCCAGCACTTATTCTGCTTAAAGGAGAGCTGGGCACCGGTAAAACTTTAATTACTAAAGCCGCTGTTTCAGTCTTTGGTTATCAGGGTGAAGTGACAAGCCCTACTTTTAATCTGGTCCAGGAATATTCAGGAGAAAAAGAGATTATTCATATGGATCTTTATCGTCTGGATAGAACAGAAGAACTTTTAGAAATTGGTTTTGAAGATTATTTAAACAGAGAAGCTGTTATTTTTATTGAATGGCCGGAACTTGCTCTGCCGCTGCTTCCGGCTGATTTTATTTTTATTAATCTAGAAAAAATATCTGCTGAAAAGAGAAAAATAACTGTTCGTGGTGAAGGTAAAAAAAGCAGATTATTAATAGAAAGGTTGAATAAAGAATGTTAACTCTGGCAATAGATAGTTCAACAGATAATCTTGGTCTGGCCCTGATGGAATCAGGTCAGCTTAGAGGAGAATTTAATTTAAGTTTAAAAAGGCAGCACAGCGAAAAATTACTGCCCTTAATGGAAGAAATTTTTGAGCTTTTAGAGATTGAAGCTAAAGATCTCGATGGAGCTGCTGTAGCTACAGGCCCCGGGTCTTTTACCGGCCTCAGAATTGGTATTACAACAGCAAAAATGCTGGGTAGAATTTTTGCTATTCCAGTTAAAGGAATTCCTACACTTGAAATCATGGCAGCAGGAGCAGCCGGTGCTTATAGATTAGCACTTTTAGATGCCAGAAGAGAGAGAGTCTATTATGCTTTTTATCAGCAGCCAGAAGCTGAGTTTGATGATTTTATTAAAGAAATATATCCGCCGGCAGCTGTTAGGATTGCTGAGTTGCCCAAAATTTTAAAAGATTACAGTGAGCATCAAATAACTATAATTGGGGAAAAAAAATTAGAAGTAGGAAAAGTATTAAAAGCAAATGATTTTTCGATAAAATATGGTGAACCTGAATCAGATCTGCCTCGAGCTGCAGTTTTAGCAAGGCTGGGAGAAAATTATTTAAAACGGGGCCAAAAAGATGATATTTATCAGCTTAAACCTGCTTATTTAAAAAAGCCCCAGGCCGAAATTAACTGGCAGCAGAAATATGGAAGTAATTAATATGGGAGTGGAAAAATTGAAATATAGCGATAAGTTAAAAAATAAAAATGAAGATATTTATATACTTGCCTTAGAGAGCTCCTGTGATGAAACTGCAGCTGCAGTTAATAAAAATGGATTGGAGGTCATGGCAAATGTTGTTTCTTCACAGGTTGATGTTCATAAAAAATTTGGGGGAGTGGTGCCGGAAATTGCTTCTCGCAAACACTTAGAACTGCTGCTGCCTGTAATTGACCAGGCATTAGCAGAAGCTGGAATTAAGTTTGAGGATTTAGATGCAGTAGCTGCTACATCCGGTCCAGGACTGGTCGGCGGGCTTTTAGTTACTCTGACAGCTGCTAAGACTATTTCGCTTGCTTTAAATATCCCATTAATCGGGGTCAATCATATTGCCGGTCATATTTATGCTAACTTTATTGCTAATCCTGAGATTAAAAAACCACTTCTCTGTCTGACTATTTCTGGTGGACACACAGATCTTTTATATTTTGAAGATTTGAGGGGGTATCAAATCTTAGGTAGAACCATAGATGATGCAGCCGGAGAGGCGTTTGATAAAATCTCTCGTTTTCTTGGCCTCGGTTATCCTGGTGGTCCAGCAATAGAAAAGGCAGCTCAGATGGGGAACGAAGAGGCTATAGACTTTCCCAGAGCTGATTTAGGTAAAAGTTACAACTTCAGCTTTAGTGGCTTAAAAACCTCTGTGATGAATTATGTTAATAATGAAAAACAGCGGGGAAATGAAATAAATACCAGTGATCTGGCAGCCAGTTTTCAGAAAGCAGTTGTAGACAGCCTGGCTTCTAATTTACTGCAGGCTGTAGAGGAATATAAAGTTGAAAGTGTTGTTTTATCAGGTGGAGTTGCGGCCAATCAAAGATTGAGAAGCTATCTGGAAGAAAAGTTAGAAAAATATAATTTAAAACTTTATTATCCTCCTCTGGAGTTATGTACTGATAATGCGGCGATGATTGGAGCAGTGGCTTATTATCAGTACCTTGAGCGAGATTTTGCTCCTTTAAGTATTAGTGCTGACCCCTCTTTAAAATTGTAGGTGATGAGATGAAAAGAAGATCTAGAGAAGAAATTTTATTTAAAACCGTAAAGGAAGATAATATACTGCCGATAACTTCAATCTGCAAATTGAACTGCATCTTCTGTAGCCATAAAAATAATCCTTCAGAGATTGAAACTTACAGCTTTGGCCATTTGGAATTTGATTTAATTAAAACGATGATTGAATTTTTAGATCCAGAGCTGCCTGTTTTTATAGGTGAGTCAGCCAGTAAAATTATCGAAGGAGAACCCTTTGTTCACCCTGAAATTTATCAGATTTTAGAGTATCTACGTCAGCGGTGGCCCGGTATTGAAATAAAAATAACAACCAGTGCCTCATTTATCAAGCCTGAAAAAATTGATCTATTAAAAAAATTAGAGCCGCTGGAATTAAATATATCCTTAAATGCCCCCGCTCCTGAGGAACGGGTTTTTTTAATGAATGATTCGCAGCCGAAAAATGTATTTAAGTTTATACCTGCACTCAAGCAGAGGCAGCTGAAATTTTCTGCCAGCATTGTTTCGATGCATCATCTAATGGGTTTTGATTATTTAAAAAGAACTTTTGATTATCTGGAGCAGTATCCTCCGCTGACACTGCGTGTTTTTATGGCTGGCTTCAGTCATTATGCAGATTCAGAAATTACTGCTGATGCAGCTGAATATCAGAAGCTGGATCAATTTATTAAAAAAATCAAAAATAATTATTCATATCCAATAATTATTGAACCTCAGCTGCTAAATAATTTTAAGGCCCAGATCAATGAAATTATAAAAAATTCACCGGCAGCAAAAGCTGATTTAAGAGCTGGCGATATTATAAAAAAAGTAGATCAGAAAGCTGTTAAAAGCAGAGTTGATGCTTTTTATCAGATCAAAAAAGCCCAAAATCCAGCGGTCGAAATTCAAAGAGCTGGTGAAAATAAAATAATAATTATTAAAAAGAAGAAAAATGAAATTTCCGGACTGATAATGTCCTATGACTTGAGTCGAGATGTAAAAAATACTCTAGAAGCCCATGCTGCTGAAAGTTTGAAAAACAAAAATGAAATTACAGCAATTATGGCTTCAGAAGCAGGATATGATCTTTTAGCTGATTTGCTTAAAGATTATTTGGTTATCAGTGACCACTTAAAACTATTGAAAGTAAAAAATAAATTTTTTGGAGGCTCAATTATTGCAGCAGGTCTTTTAACTAATTATGATTTAGAAAGAAGTCTCGAAACTATAAATGGAAAAATTACAAAAATCGTTTTACCAGAAATTATATATGATTACTATGGCAATGATTTAACCGGTAACCACTATACTGAACTGGAAGAAAAATACGGGGCAGAGCTTGTTTTGATTTAATCCGTGAAATGTAAAAAAGGAAGACATCCTCATAAATTAATCGTTAATCAGAGAATGAGCTATTTAATCGATTTTAATAGACTTTAGAACTCTCTAATCTATTATAATAGTCAAATGAAGAGTTTGATTTTCCCAACTGTCTTAGATATTATATTTACAGTGCTTGTTAGCACTCGTCTTAAATGAGTGCTAATCATTATAAAAGAATATAATATTAGAAGGGGGTTATTTTTTAATGAGTATTAAACCACTAGATAACAGAGTTGCAGTAAAATTTGTCAAAGATGAAGGTGAAGAAAAAACCAAGGGAGGAATTGTACTTCCTGATACAGCCAAAAAAGATGAAAAGCCACAGCAGGGTGAGATTGTAGCTGTAGGTAAAAATATTGCTCCGGAAGGAGAAGAAGCTGAAGTAGCTGTTGGAGATACTGTAGTTTTTGATAAATATGCTGGAACAAAAGTTGAAATTGATAGTGAAGAATATATTATTCTTGCAATTGAAGATATTTTAGCAGTAATTAACTAAATAATACTTATTGATTCAACTAAGCAGTAGAAATAAAAGTTTAATTTTTATAAGCTAATTAGTAATATTTCTATTTGAATTTTTATTTAAAGCTTACTTTCAAAAATAACTCAGATTAATTATACAGGAGGGATTTAGATGCCAAAACAGTTAAAATTCGGCGAAGATGCACGCCGCAAGTTAGAAACAGGAGTTTCTCGTTTAGCAAATGCAGTCAAAGTAACACTCGGACCAAAAGGACGTAATGTACTTTTAGAAAAGAGCTTTGGTTCACCTACTATCACTAATGATGGTGTTAGTATTGCTAAAGAAATAGAATTAAAAGATCGCTATGAAAATATGGGCGCCCAGGCAGTTAAAGAGGTAGCAACTAAAACTAATGATGTTGCCGGTGATGGTACAACAACTGCAACAGTATTAGCAGAAGCTATGTTAAAAGAAGGATTTAAAAATGTAGCTGCTGGTGCAAATCCAATGCTGATCAAAAGAGGTATTCAAAAAGCAGTAGAAAAATTAACTGATGAGATTGCTTCAGTTGCCAGACCAGTAGAAGGAAAAGAAGCTGTATCACAGATTGCTTCAATTTCTGCCGGTAATGATGACGAAATTGGTAACTTAATTGCAGAAGCAATGGAAAAAGTAGGTCAGGACGGAGTTATCTCTGTTGAAGAATCAAAGAGTATGGGAACTTCCTTAGATGTTGTAGAGGGTATGCAGTTTGATCGCGGATATCTATCCCCTTACATGGTAACTGATACTGATACAATGGAAGCATCTTTAGAAGATCCATATATCTTAATTACTGATAAAAAGATTTCAAGTATTCAGGATATTTTACCTTTATTAGAGCAGGTTGCTCAGTCAGGTAAAAGCTTAATGATTATTTCTGAAGAAGTTGAAGGTGAAGCATTAGCTACTCTAGTAGTAAATAAAATTCGTGGAACCTTTAACTGTGTAGCTGTTAAAGCACCTGGATTTGGTGACCGCCGCAAAGCGATGTTAGAAGATATTGCCGTTCTAACAGGTGGTACTCTAATTACTGAAGACCTTGGCTTAAAGCTTGAAAATGCAAGCATTAATGATCTTGGTCAGGCACATAAAGTAACAATTACTAAAGATGATACAACTATCGTTGAAGGTAATGGAGATAAAGAAAAAATTCAGGACAGAATTTCTCAATTAAGAAAGCAGATTGAGACAACAACTTCTGATTTTGATAGAGAAAAATTACAGGAAAGATTAGCAAAATTAGCTGGTGGAGTTGCAGTAATCCAGGTTGGTGCAGCAACAGAAACCGAGCTAAAAGAAAAGCAGCACAGAATTGAGGATGCATTATCTGCTACCAGAGCAGCTGTGGAAGAAGGTTTAGTTGCTGGTGGAGGTACAACTTACCTCAAGGTAATGGCTTCTCTTGATAGCTTAAACTTAGAAGGAGACGAAGGTACTGGAGTTGATATTGTACGTAAAGCTCTAGAAGCTCCAATCAAGCAGATTGCTAATAATGCAGGTCACGAAGGATCTGTAGTTGTAGAAAGAGTTAAGGAAAAGGATGAAGGAATCGGTTTTGACGCTATGAAAGGCGAATATGTTAATATGATTCAGGCCGGTATCATTGATCCAGCTAAAGTAACACGCTCTGCTCTGCAAAATGCAGCAAGTGCGGCTTCCATGCTCTTAACCACTGAGTGTTTAGTTGCTGATAACAGTGACGATGATGATGACAATAGTGGCGGAATGCCCGGTGGCATGCCCGGAGGAATGGGCGGCATGGGCGGCATGGGTGGCATGGGCGGCATGATGTAAGCCCGATAACCACTCAGCACTATAGTTTTTAATCTTAATGATGCATCTCTCTGCTCCGGGAGGTGCATCTTTTTTAATTTATTTTTAATCAAATTTTCTTCTTTTAAAAAAGGATTTTTTTAATTAATAGAGAATAAATATTATAAGAGAAAACTATTTAGCTATGAAAGTTTAAATTAAAGTTTTATTTTAATAATATCTGCTGTAATAAGATAATGCCTAAACAAAATAATACTGCTGACAAAATACCCAGTTAAAATACTTTATTTTAAATTTTCATAATTTTTTGCGAAAAATAAAGGTTTATTTTGCAAAAAATAGAAATAAAATACAGGTGGTGATATATAAAAAAAGACAGATAAAAATAACTTACAAAAAAGCTCTGTAGGATAAGGTGATAATATGATAAAAAATTTCTTAGTCTATGTATTATCTGATTCAGTGGGAGATACTGCAGAACAGGTTGCTCGAGCTTCTGCAGAACAGTATAAAGACTCGGATTATGAAATAAAAAAATATCCCTATGTAGAAAGCAAAACAAAAATTGATAATATTATAGAAGGTTTAAATTCCGAAAATTCAATCTTCGTTTATACTATTGTCAATAAGGAAATCTCCGAATACCTTCGCCAGAAATGCGAAGAAATAGGAGTCCCTTATATTGATGTTATGGCCCCCTGTTTAGATACATTTACTGATTTTTTAGGACAGGAACCTGTAAGGGAATCTGGTGTTATTCGTAAACTGGATGAAGACTATTTTAAAAGGGTTGAAGCAGTGGAGTTTGCTGTTAAATACGATGACGGCAAGGATCCCCGTGGTATTTTGAAAGCAGATATTGTCTTGATTGGTGTTTCACGATCTTCGAAAACTCCATTAAGTATGTATCTTGCTCATAAAAATTACAAAGTAGTTAATATTCCACTGGTTAAAGGCTCAAAAGTACCAGATGAATTATTTGAAGTTCCACGCAGAAAAATAATTGGCCTGATGATTGACCCTTCGGATTTAATAGAAATAAGAAGGGAAAGAATCAGAGTTTTAGGTCTTGATAATAGTGTTGATTATGTGTCAATAGAAAAGATATATGAGGAACTGGAATATGCCGAAAGAATAATGAGAAAAGTTGGCTGTCCGGTAATTGACATGACTAAAAAAGCTGTCGAAGAAGCGGCAAATTTAGTCATTGATATCATAAATGATCTTAACTAACAAAAGGAGGGGTTTTGTTGAAGAAATATGTATATGACTTTGAAGAAGGAAAAAAAGAAATGAAGTCACTGTTAGGTGGTAAGGGAGCCAATCTTGCTGAGATGAGCAAAATTGGATTACCTGTACCCCCTGGATTTACAATCACTACAGAAGCCTGTATTCACTATCTTGAAATTGGTGAAAAACTGGAGGAAAGTTTAAAAGAAAGTATTTTTAAACATTTAGAAAACCTAGAAAAGAAAATAGGCAAAGATTTTGGTGATGTAGATGATCCTCTCTTAGTATCTGTTAGATCTGGAGCAGTAATTTCTATGCCCGGTATGATGGACACTATTTTGAATCTTGGTTTAAATGATAAGAGTGTTGAAGGTCTTGCTAAAAAGACTTCTAATCCTCGTTTTGCCTATGACAGCTACAGACGTTTAATTCAGATGTTTGGTAATGTTGTTTTAGGAATTCCAGGTTATGAATTTGATAATTATCTGGAAAGGAAAAAAGAGAAAAAAGGGTATGATAATGATACTGATCTAACAGTTGATGATCTTAAAGATATAATCAAAGATTTTAAAGCATTAATTAAAAATAGAAAAGACATAGATTTTCCACAAAAACCAGAAGAACAATTATTAATGGCTGTTAAAGCTGTATTTAGTTCCTGGAGTAATAACCGCGCTATATCTTACAGAAATCACAATGATATCCCACATGACTTAGGTACAGCAGTAAATGTACAGACTATGGTTTTTGGTAACATAGGTGAAAACTCAGGTACAGGTGTTGCCTTTACCCGCAATCCTGCTACTGGTGAAAACAAGGTTTTTGGTGAGTTTTTACTCAATGCTCAGGGTGAAGATGTTGTTGCTGGTATTAGAACTCCAAAAGATATCAGTGAATTAAATAATTTAATGCCTGAGGTTTACGATGAGTTTATAGAAGTAACTGAAACCTTAGAGCAGCACTATCATGATATGCAGGATATTGAGTTTACTATTCAGGAAGGAGATCTCTTCTTACTGCAGACCAGAACTGGAAAAAGAACTGCAGATGCAGCTGTAAATATTGCTGTTGATATGGAAGAAGAGGGCTTAATTGATAAAGAAACTGCTGTTATGCGAATCGATCCTGAAGATATCAGTCAATTATTACACCCTAACTTCAAAGAAGAAGAATTAGAAAAAGCGGATCTGCTGGCTAAGGGTCTGGCAGCTTCTCCTGGCGCAGCTACAGGTAAAGTTTACTTTAACTCAGAAGATGCAGCTGAAGCTGCTGCTGATGGTGAAGATGTAATTTTAGTTCGTAAAGAAACCTCACCTGAGGATATTGAAGGAATGGTAAAGTCTAATGGTATCCTAACATCTCGTGGTGGAATGACATCACATGCTGCAGTTGTTGCTCGTGGAATGGGTAAATGTTGTGTTGCCGGTGCCGGAGATATTCAGGTTGACGAAAGCTCCAGACAGTTTTTTGTTGATGATCGGGTCTTTAATGAAGGAGATTATATTTCCCTAAATGGTAGTACTGGTGAGGTTTACGCTGGTGTTGTAGAAACTACAGATGCTAATTTAACAGATAACTTTAGAATGCTGATGGAATGGTCAGATGAATATCGTAAGATGGGAGTTTATACTAACGCTGATACACCGCATGATGCTGAAGTTGCAATTGACTTTGGAGCAGAAGGTATTGGCCTCTGTCGTACAGAGCATATGTTCTTTGATAGTGAAAGAATTATTTCTGTTCGAGAAATGATTGTAGCTGACAGTAAGAAAAAACGTAAAAAAGCTTTAGATAAGTTATTCCCCTATCAGAAAGATGATTTTAAAGGAATCTTTAAAGTTATGCAGGATAAAACTGTAACAGTAAGACTTCTGGATCCACCTTTACACGAATTCCTGCCTCAAAATGACAGAGATATTAAAAACCTTGCTGATCAGCTGAGTATACCAGTTGATGAGTTAAAAAGAATAATTAGTGAATTAGAAGAGATGAACCCAATGCTTGGTCACCGCGGCTGCCGTCTTGGAATAACCTATCCTGAAATTTATAAGATGCAGGTTAAGGCTATCATTTCTGCGGCTCTGGAAGTTAAAGAAGAAGAGGGTTATGATGTCAAAGCTGATATTATGATTCCGCTTGTAGGTACAGCAAAAGAGTTAGAAATATTAAGAGAAGATGCGGTAGAGGTTGCAGAAGAACTTCTGGAAAACTCAAGTGTTAAAGTGAATTATAGTGTAGGAACAATGATTGAGATTCCAAGAGCTGCTTTAACTGCAGACAAAGTTGCAGCTCATGCTGATTTCTTCTCCTTTGGTACCAATGATCTAACTCAGATGACTTACGGTTTCTCTCGTGATGATGCTGGTAAGTTTATCAGTAAGTATTTAGATCAGGAGATATTTGCTAAAGATCCTTTCCAGGTCTTAGACCAGGAGGGCGTAGGTCAGTTAGTTGAAACTGCAGCAGAGCTTGGACGTAAAGCAAAACCAGATCTAAAATTAGGAATTTGTGGTGAGCACGGTGGAGAACCTTCTTCTATCGAATTCTGCCATAGAACTGGACTCAATTATGTTTCCTGTTCACCATATCGAGTACCAATTGCTCGTCTGGCTGCAGCTCAGGCCGCATTAAAAAATGATTAACAGCTAATATCTTATCTTATAATTTTTAAAGAAAGATATGAGATGAGAAATACTCCCTTCTGTTGAGTTTCTTTAACAGGAGGGAGTTTTAATATTTGAATTTAAAAAATATTTATCTAAGCGACTTATTCCTTGACAAAGGCCTTAAATCCACTGTATACTTTAGTAAATAAAAGCGGAAGGGGAATTAGATGGATTACGATAAGATATTGATTCTTGATTTTGGCGGCCAGTACAGTCAGCTGATTGCAAGAAGAGTAAGAGAATTTAATGTATATTCTGTAATTAGAGGGCATAATATTGAGCTGGAAGAAATCAAAAAAATTGATCCGGCAGCTATAATTTTTTCAGGTGGACCTGATAGTGTAACATCACCTGGTGCTCCAGGGGTAGATCAGGGTGTATTTAAACTCGGGATTCCAATTTTAGGTATTTGTTATGGAATGCAGTTGATGGCACAGCTTTTAGAAGGCGGTCATGTAGAAAAAGCTGAACATGGTGAATATGGTAAGGCAGATTTAGAAATTTATACTGATAAAAAACTGTTTAAAGAATTAGAAAACCATTCTCAGGTCTGGATGAGTCATGGTGATCATGTCAAAGAAGTACCGACAGGTTTCGAAATTATTGCTAGAACTGAATTAACAGCTACAGCAGCAATGGCTGACTTTGAGAGAAATTTTTATGGAGTTCAGTTTCATCCAGAAGTCAATCATACAATTCAGGGAAAAACTATACTTCACAATTTTTTATTTAGAATTGTAGATGTCAGAGCCAACTGGAATATGGCAGATTATATTAATGAAGAAGTAGAAAGAATTAGAAAACAGGTTGGTAAGGGCAAGGTGATCTGTGGTCTGTCTGGTGGGGTTGATTCTGCAGTTGCTTCTGCTATTGTACATAAAGCTATTGGAGACCAGTTGACCTGTATTTTCGTTGATCACGGGCTGCTCCGTAAAGGTGAAGCTGAGCAGGTAAAAAGAACCTTTGGGGAAGAGTTTAATATTCCTCTGGTTTATGTCGATGCTAAAGAAAGATTTTTGGATAGACTGGCAGGAGTCAAAGATCCTGAGCGAAAAAGGAAAATTATCGGTGATGAGTTTATCCAGGTTTTTGACGAAGAAGCAGAAAAATTAGAAGATGTCCGCTACTTAGTTCAGGGGACAATTTACTCTGATGTTATAGAAAGTGGGGGCACTGATAAAGCGGCCACTATCAAAAGTCATCACAATGTTGGGGGACTGCCTGAGGAGATGAATCTTGATCTGGTTGAGCCTCTTCACTTCCTCTTTAAAGATGAAGTTAGAAAAATTGGAGAGGTACTGGGTTTACCAGAAGAAATTGTCTGGAGACAACCTTTTCCTGGTCCAGGACTTGCAATCAGAATAATTGGTGATGTCGACTGGGACAAACTGGAGATTTTAAGAAATGCTGATGCTATAGTCCAGGAAGAAATCAAAGAAGCCGGTCTTTATCGAGATATCTGGCAGTCATTTGCAGTTTTACCTGACTTAAGAAGTGTGGGAGTTATGGGAGATGAGAGAACTTATGGTTATCCGATCATTTTAAGAGCAGTAAATAGTGATGATGCGATGACAGCTGACTGGGCTCGTTTGCCCTATGAGGTGCTGCAGTCAATTTCGAATAGAATAGTTAATCAGGTGGAAGAAGTTAACAGAGTAGTTTTTGATATTACTTCAAAACCACCTGGTACAATAGAATGGGAGTAAGATCCATATTCAGAAGAGAGGTGTAAACTTTGTCCAGAAATATAAAGGATAAATTTACTGAGCAGCTATTTGAAGCAATTTTGATGCTTGAAAGCAAAGAAGAATGCTATAATTTCTTTCAGGATATAGCTACTATTGGAGAGATAAAGGCTTTAGGTCAGAGGCTGGAAGTAGCTAGAATGCTTAAAGAAGGTTATACATATGATCATATAGTGGCTGAGACAGGTGTAAGCACAGCAACAATTAGTCGAGTTAAACGCTCCCTGGAATATGGGGAGGACGGCTATAATCTGATTCTGGCCCGTCTGGAAGAAAAAGAATAGCAGAATAATTTATAAAGAATTGTAATTAAAGATCTTTTAATAATCGACCCGAATAATTGGGTCGATTTTTTTATGACATAAAAAAAAGATATTGGATAAATTTAAAATAAAAGCAGGAATCTGAGCTTCAGTCTAGAAACTATAGTATTGGTTTGTCTAAAAAATAATATTTAGACTTTATTTTAAAAACCTGGAGGTTTAATAATTAATGAGTAAAAGAGATTATGATTTAATCATCATTGGAGCTGGACCGACTGGAATATTTACTGCGATGGAATTTGTGAAAAAGGAAGCAGAACTTGATATTCTAATTTTAGAAAAGGGTACTGATCTAGAAAAAAGGGTCTGCCCCATGAAGGAAAATCCTGGAATGGGCTGTGTTAACTGTCCGAGCTGTGCTATTGTTTCAGGCTGGGGAGGAGCTGGAGCTTATAGTGATGGAAAACTTTCTCTATCTCCTGACATTGGTGGGAATTTAGAAAACTACATAGGAAGACAGGAACTAATTGATAATATTGCTTATGCAGATGATATTTATATGGAATTTGGAGCACCTGATCGTATTTTTGGAGTGGCTGAAGACAAGCAGGATGAAATTAGAAAGAAGGCTGTTCGAGCTGAGCTTAATTTTATTCCAGCCAGTTTGCGCCACTTAGGAACAGGATACAGTCAGGTTGTTCTGCAGAATATGCAGGACTATTTAGAAGAAGAGGGAGTAGAAATCAGATTTGGTGTTAATGTTAAGAAGTTTATAGTCGAAGGGGATCAGATTCAAGCTGTAAAAACTGAAGCAGGAGAAAAAATCACAGCTGATTTTGTAATGGCTGCTGCAGGCAGGGAAAATGCCGAGTGGTTAACTAATGAGGCTAAAAAACTTGATATTAGGACAGCAATTAATCCGGTTGATATTGGAGTTCGAGTTGAATGTCCGGCTGCAGTAACTGAATATATGACTGATAATCTATATGAATCTAAATTGATATATCATACCCCAACCTTTGAAGATAAGGTGAGAACTTTCTGTATGTCTCCTTATGGCGAGGTTGTTAGTGAAAACAACCAGGGTTTAATCACAGTTAACGGCCACAGTCATTCTGATATAAAAACTCATAATACCAACTTTGCTCTTTTGGTAAGCAAAACTTTTACAGAGCCCTTCCATGAACCAATTAAATATGGTAAGAGTATTGCTAAACTTGCTAATATGCTTGCTGGTGGTGTTCTTGTCCAGAGACTGGGTGACCTGCTGGAAGGTAGAAGAACCACTGAAGAAAGATTAAAGCGCTCTGTGACAGAACCGACTTTAAAAGATGCAACTCCCGGGGATTTGTCTCTGGTTCTGCCCCACAGACACCTTACAGGTATTATTGAAATGTTAAAAGCTCTCGATAAAATTACTCCAGGTATTTACGGACGTGATACTCTGCTTTATGGAGTAGAAGTTAAATTTTATTCTTCCAGACTGGAAGTTAACGAAAATCTGGAAAGTAAGGTTGAAAATTTATTCTTTGGTGGGGATGGAGCAGGAATAACAAGAGGATTGATGCAGGCTTCTGTTTCTGGACTTGTAATAGCTCGCTCAATTATGAATAAGTTAAAAAAAGATAATTAAATAGCGAAAACTTTTATAGTGATCTAATAATAAAAATTAAGGCAGTAAACACACTCGTTTTGAATGTGTTTGCTGCCTTTTAGTTTATATATCAATAATTATTTAAAAAATGGTCTGGCTGCGGGGATTTGAACCCCGGACCTCTTCGTCCCGAACGAAGCGCGCTACCAAGCTGCGCCACAGCCAGTTAATATTATAAATTATTATACCATAATTTTTATAAATGCAAAAGCAAATAATTATGGAAATTGTTAAATTTTCACTTGATATTAACTTTCAATAGAGTTACAATAAACACAAGTTAACAACTCGGGTTTAAATATATTTTAACAGGAGGTATTTTGATATGAAATTAAAAATAGGCGAAAAAATTCCAGAATTTAAGTTAAGTGATCACCAGGAAGAAGAAGTTAGTTTAGAAAAATTTGAAGGTAAAAATGTACTGCTTTCTTTTCATCCACTTGCCTGGACAAGTGTTTGCCGCAACCAGATGCAGGCTTTAGAAGATAATTATGACCAGTTTGAGGAAAATAATACTGTTCCACTGGGGATTAGTGTTGACCCTGTTCCTTCAAAAAGAGCCTGGGCAGAAAATATTGGACTTGAAAATTTAAGACTAGTATCTGATTTCTGGCCTCATGGTGACTTTGCTTCCAAACTTGGAATATTCATTGAGGAAAAAGGAATTTCAGGTAGAGTTAATATTTTAGTTAATGATCAGGGAGAGATTCTCTGGGCTAAAGAATATGATATTCCAGAATTACCTGATATTGATGAAGTTTTAAAAGCTGTTGCTGATAAAGCTTAGTTATTAATGAAATATAAATGAGAAAATGATTTAGATCAACTGCTGTTCAGCAAAATAGAGTAAAAAGTTCACAACTAATTTATTCTAAAAAAGAAATTAAGAGTTAAAACCCTGTTTAGATAAACAGGGTTTTTTGCTTGCTTTAAGATATTTATGTTATAATACAATTTAGCCTGGGATTTATTTTATTAGTTTTAAAATCATTTTTGTCTGTGTTATTTATAAATCAATATTACTGAATGGGGAGTGATCAAGTTGGAGATTTTTTTATTGATTATGCTTTTAATATTATTTGCCCTGGAAATTGCGGCAATCTTTTTGCCGGTGCTGCCTGATTCTGTTTTCTTCTGGTCTGCAGTTATTTTATACAGAATAATAAAGACAGACGTCAGCTATTCTCCTTATTTTTGGACCGGAGCAGTTTTAATTACAGTTATTATTTTTCTGGCAGATTATCTGGCCAACGCTTATTTTATTAAAAAACAGGGTGGAAGCAATAGAACGATTATGGCAGCTGTTATTGGAATGGTAGTTGGTACAATATTTTTGGGACCTCTGGGTTTTATAATTGGCCCTTTTCTTTTAATATTTATTGCTGAATACTGGCAGAGCAGAAATAAAACTAATTCCTTTAAACTTGCTTTAAGCAGTATCTTTGCTTTTGTGGCCAGCACAGCTTCCAGATTAGGGATGCAGCTTTTTTTGATGATCTGGTTTTTTATTGAAATTTACTAATAAGAAATTCTATTTTTTTAATGTCTAAAAATCAGCTCTAAGTTTGTTAGAGAAGATAATATTAAATTTTTAATAATTTAAAATTGAGGAGACTGGCTGATGTATAAAATTTACAGCGGCAATACGGGCAGTGGTAAAACTTCAAAATTAAAAACTGAGTATCAGCAGCTGGCAGCTGAACTGGGCAGCGAAAAAATACTGTTATTTTTAAATTCAGCGCGTTCTGTCAGTCAGTTCAGGGAAGAACTAGATTTAAAGTTAATGGGGAATTTAAATATATATACCTATTTTGGCTTTGTTAATCAGCAGTTAAATAAAAACTGGCCTGCTGTAGAAAGAAAATACAGCGGCTCCAATCAGCTGATAGAGCCAACATTCATGAATATTGAAACATCTCACTTTTTAATGAGTAATTATGTGGCAAAGTACAGAAAAAACAGATCCTATTTTCGCAGTATAAAGGCCAGGCCAGTTCAGATTGCAGTTCAGTTAATTGATAATTTAAATCTGGCTGCTTTTAATATGCTTGATTTTAAGGAGCTCAAACAGAGGCTGCTGGGCTGGACTCAGCAGGATGAAGAGCGCAGAGAGTATGCAGAGCAGTCAATAGAAATAATGAAGACTTTTAGAGATTTCTCTCTTAATTACCGCTTGTTTGACTATTCTGCAGCGGTGAGTCTGTTTAATAGATATTTACTGGCCGATCAGGATTATCTTTTTAATTTAAATCAAAAATATAATTATCTTTTGGTAGATGATTTAGAGAAAATGGTTCCTGCCGGACAGGAATTAATAAAATCACTAACTGGAGCTGGGATTAACGGAATTTTCACTTTTAATGAAAGTGGAGGATTTAACCGCTTTTTTGGCGGTAACCCGGCTGCAGCCAAAAAGCGTTTTTTTAATTCCGAGGCAGAAATACTTGAGATCAATGAAAATTATACGGCAGCAGCAGCCAGCAGTGAGCTGGCTCAGGAAATAAAGGCTGTTGTTCAGGAAAGAAAATCAAATTTAGTTCAGTCACCACTTTTATTAGAAGAAATTGACAGTGAGTTAAGAGGAGAAATGTTGATTAAAGTCGGTAAAAAAATTATTTCTCTGTTAAAAAAGGGAGTTAAAGCTGATCAAATAGCAGTTATTTCTCCTAAAATTGATAAGGTATTGAGCTTCAGCCTGCAGCAGATTTTAGAAAAAAATGGCTATCAATTGAGTAACTTTAACCGCTCCAAACGTTTAATTGATATTCCCTTTGCCCGGGCCCTGCTGATTTTATATTTATTTCACTGTGAGAGGACCAATATTGTTGGAGTATCTTCTCTGCAGCAGGCACTGTCCCTGCTTTTAGAACTTGATCCCCTGCGCTCATATATTCTGGCAGAAGAGATTGCAGCTTCCGGGATGAAATTAATTGACCTTGATGATTCGGGGTTAAGAGATAAAATAAACTTTCAGGCTGCAGAAAAATATGATTATTTAAAAGACTGGCTGCAGGATAAAAAGGAAGAAGAACTGGAAATTGAAGTCTTTTTTCAGTTAGTTTTTAGCGAAGTTTTAGCTCCTTTAGATCCCTCACAGGAAGATATTTTTGCCTGCCGTCAGATGATCGAATCAGTTGCTCGTTTTCATCAGGCAGTGGAAAATTTTCATCAAGAAAAAGATGATTTAAGTGAGCGCTATATTAACATGATTTATGAAGGTACTCTGGCTGCTGAAACTCTGTTTAAGGGGCAGGAAAAAGAGGCAGGAGTAATTTTAGCTTCACCCTATAAATTTTTATTTTCACCGGAGCTTGCTGGAGTTGATTATTTGTTTTTACTTGATATTTCAAGCAGTGACTGGATGCAGAGTATTGCCAAAGAATTAGTAAACCCTTATATTTACACCGAGCAGTGGCAGCAGAAAAATGAATGGGATGACCGTCTTGATCAAAAGATTCGTTTGAATCAGCTCAGTGATTTTTTAATCAGTTTAATTTATAAAGTCAAAAAGGGAATTTATATAGCAGATAGTTTTCTAAACAGCAGTGGTAAAGAACAGGAAGGTCCACTTTACCGCTGGTTTGATGTGAGAGGAGAGTAAGGATGGATTTTAAACCGAGACCGGGACAGAAAGAAGTTTTAGAATATCGAGGGGGCCAGCTTGCAGTTCCTGCAGTTCCAGGAGCAGGTAAGACAACAGTTCTTGCTCATCTGGCTGCAGAACTGATCGCCTCTGAGTTAAATAACGACCAAAAGATACTAATTGTAACCTATATGAATTCTGCAGTTGCAAATTTTCGCAAAAGAATTGGAGACTTTTTAGCTAAAAAAGGGCTGCCCCGGAGTCGCGGTTACAGTGTCAAAACACTGCACTCACTTGCCCTGGGGATTATTAAGGAAAAACCAGAAGCCCGCCTGATTAATCAGGATTTTGAATTAATCGAAGCCGGCAGGCGTTACCGCTGGATAAAAGATTTAAGCCGTAAATGGGCGGCGGAAAATGGAGAGCTTTTGCAGCAGTTTTTTAATTTAGAAAAAAATAGTTATCAATTTGATAAATATTTAAAAAAATGGAAAGAAGACGATTTTCCAGCCTATGCAGCTTCAATGATCTCTTATTTTAAGCTGAAACTGCTGGAGGGGGAAGAGCTTAAAAATATGGTTAGGTATTCAAATTTAAAGTCAGCTAATATTTTAACTCCAGCCGCAGAAATTTTTGCGGAATATGAATTTAGGATGGCCCAGGCCGGTTTACTGGATTTTGATGATCTGGTTCAGCAGAGCTTAAAACTGCTCAAAGAAGATCCAGAATTTACCGAAAGAATATCTGCTCAGTATGCCTATGTATTTGAAGATGAGGCTCAGGACTCCAATCAGGCTCAGGAAGAAATGCTTTATCTCCTAGCAGGAGAAAATAATAATTTGGTTCGAGTTGGAGACAGTAATCAGGCAATTACGGGTACCTTTACTCTTTCAGATCCTGATATTTTCCGCAGTTACTGTAAACGGGAAGATGTTAAGGTAGAAACCATGGCAGTTTCCAGCCGCAGCAGTCAGGATATTATTGATCTGGCAAATTATCTGGTTGACTGGAGCCAGGAAGAGTTTTCCGAAAGAGAAGTTGAGCCTTTAGAAAAGAAGTATATACAGCCAACTAATACTGATGACCCGGCACCAAATCCAGAACCGGAAGGGTACAGAATTGGCAGTAGAGCTTTTAATGACTGGAAAACAGAAAAGAAGTTTATTGCCCGTCAGTCTCTGCGCAAAGCGAGAGAAAACAACAAAGAGACTGCAGCAGTGCTGATGCCTACCGGCTGGCAGCTTGAAGAAATTGCAGCTGAAATTAACAGACTGGGAGGAGAATTTCAGCTTGCCGGCAGCAGTTCCAGTGATGCATTTTTAACTGAGCTGGAGGTTATCTTAAAATTTTTAACCTCACCGGCTGCGGCGGATAATTTAAAACTGCTCTTTGCTGAAGTTTTTGGCAGAGAAAATGAAGAATTAAATCAGCTTTTAGAAAAAACTCTGACTGAAAAAGAGAACCAGGAAATAATTTTTCCACTTTCAGGTTTGAATAGAGATAATTTTGACTTAGAATTTAGAAAAAAAGAGGGTTTTGATGAATTTTTTAAAAGTTTAACTCAAGTTCAGGGCTGGCTTGAAGCTTCAATGGAGCTGCCCCCGGACGAGCTGGTTTTATTTCTGGCCGAGAGAATAGAGCTGACCGGTAAAAAGCTGGCTCTGGCCCAAAATCTGGCTCTTGAATTTGGCAGGCTTTTAAAAGAAAACCCTGCCTGGAGGCTGGATCAATTAACAGCAGAGCTGCCGGAAATTAGAGATCGAATCAAGCAGTTTGCCGATACGCTGACCGAAATGGAAGGCTTTGAGGCCAAACCGGATCAGGTAACACTTTCCACTCTGCATAAAGCAAAGGGAATGGAATGGGATACAGTTTTTATCGGCAGTCTAACTTCAAGTCATTTTCAGCACGACAATGATGATTATTTTATGGGAGAGAAATTTTATTTGAACGAAGAAATAAAAAATCCAAAAGCTTCAGCCAGAGCAGAATTAGAATATATTTTGAATGAAAAAAAGGAAAGAAATGCTGATTATAAAGCCCGTCAGGAGTTAATAGCCGAAAGGGTGCGCTTGCTTTATGTAGGGATTACCAGAGCCCGTAAAAATTTATTTTTAAGCACTCATCAGAAAAAAGGGAAATGGGATAAGGATCCAGCTTTTGTTTTCAATTCTTTAGAAAAATTCATTGCAGAAAAGAAAGAAAAATTTCAAACTGAGGCTTAGACTGAGGAGGTTAAATAAATGGCAATTAATAATCTAGAAGAGCTTTATTTTTCTCAGTCTGCCCTGGCTATCTTTAACAACTGCCGCCGTCGTTTCCGTTACCGATACCTGGATGGTCTTTACTGGCCGGCTGAATGGGGAATGAACGAAGAAGTAAAAAATGATTTAAAACAGGGGCGGCAGTTTCACCTGCTGGCAGAAAGATATTACAGCCAGACTCTGGGAGAAACTGTGCTCAACTCAAATTCACTGCTTCAGTCCTGGCTAAATAGATTAAAAACATTTTCTGCAGCTGAAAATGTAGTCTCCGCAGAACAGGAACTTCGTTTTAAGGAAGATAATTTAAAATTACTAGCTAAATATGATCTTTTAAAATATGACAGCTCACTAAAGAAATTTATAATCTATGACTGGAAAACAGATAAAAAAAGTCTTTATCAAAAAGATATTAAAAACTCGATGCAGAGCCGCTTTTATTTATACCTTTTATATGAAGCTGGCTATGATTATTTTGCTGCTGATTATGAGCTTGAACAAATGCCGGAACTTATTTACTGGAATCCCCGTTATCCAGATCAGAGTCTGCAGATAAAATATAATCAGGATGATTTTCAGACGGATAAAAAATATTTTCAGGAGTTGATCACTGAAATTTTAGCTGAGGTAGAATTTCCACTGACAGCTGATTTAAATAAGTGCAGGTTCTGTGAGTACAGACCAATCTGCAGGGGAGAAAAAACTGAAAACAAAGAGCTAATAGAGGAAGATTTAGATTTAAATCTTGATTGGGAAGCAGTAGAGGAAATTGAGTTTTAATAATATTCTTGAAGTTGGAGCTGAAAATATTAGTTAAATATTTAAAATGAGGTGAGTTTTGGCAGAATAAATTCAAAAATTTATTCTCAAACTATGTTTAAAACTAAGGAAGATTATCAGCTGCGTTATATTTACCACACCAATCAGCATAATAATGCCTATCTGATTGAACTTAATTTAGATCAATATGATGATTTATTTAACAGCTGGGATGGCTCAGCTCTTGACCGAAAAGAACTAGATCCGGAGTTAAGTCATTTTTTGGAGAGGGCAAGCTATGAGCTGCCTTTAAAAGATAAAGTGGAGCTCTGCTTTTATCTGCCGGAAAGCAGAAAAGATGAAAAAATGGAGGCAGACTCCAGAGCTACAATCAAGAATAATTTTAGAATGAGACAATTCTTTATTGAACAGGATTTGAAGCATAATCATAAAAAAACCGCTACTTATATTGTTATGGGAGTTTTATTTTTAATCACCGCCTATTTAATTCCGGAAAGTAAGGATTTATCACTTTTGATTTCACTATTAATGGAAGGTTTATTTGTTGGAGGTTGGGTCTTTCTCTGGGAGGCCTTTTCCATCTTCTTTTTTGGCAGCCGGGAGCTAAAGGATAAAAAGAAAAGATATTATCGCTATCTTGATTCAGATATTGTTTTTAAATACAGAAAATAAGAGGGGCAGTTATGAGAATAAAAAAAGCAGCAGAGTTTGAGCCAAAAAAAGAATTAGTTGAATATCTCGAAAACAGGGAACTTGCTCTACTTGCTCAAAAGCGGGGACTAAATTCTAAAGCAAAATTGATTCAGTTTATTGAGCCCGAAAAATATACTCCACTTGAATTAAGAGATTTCCCACAGATAATGGAAATTGTGGATTTTATTTTAGAACATATTAAAAAGGATAGCCGAATTTTAATTTATGGAGACTACGATGTAGATGGAATTAGCTCTACCTCTATCTTAGTGGGGGCCTTAAGCCGTTTGAGTGATCAGATTAGCTATCACATCCCTGATCGTTTTAAAGAGGGCTACGGCCTTAATCAGGAGGTGCTGGCATCCTATCAGGAAGAAATTGATCTGGTGATCAGCTGTGACTGTGGAATCAGCAATTATGATGAGGTCAAATTTGCTAAAGAAGCTGGCATGGATTTTGTAGTTACTGACCACCATGATCTGCCGGATCAGCTACCACCAGCTGATTATGTGATCTCTCCCCGTCTACTGCCGGAAGACCATCAGGGATACTGGCTGCCGGGAGCCGGAATGGCTTATTTTTTAATTAAAGCAGTATTCAGTAAGGCAGGAAAAAAGGGAGAGGAACGAGAATTTTTAGATTTATTACTGCTGGCAATTATTGCTGATGTTGTGCCGCTTAAAGGTGAAAACCGTTATTTATTTAAAACTGGTTTAAAAGAACTCCAAAATACTAAGAGAATTGGACTGAAGGCCCTTTATAATGAACTGGATATCAACCCGCTGGAGATAAACGAAAAAACACTGGGTTTTCAAATTGGACCTTTATTAAATTCTGCCGGTAGAATTGACAGTGCAGAAAAAGGTTTAAAATTATTACTGGCAGAAAACAAGAGTAAGGCAGCCGGGCTGGCGGCCGAATTAAATCAGATCAACCAGCACCGTAAGGAAATCAGCCAGAGAATTTATTTAGAGCTAGAAAAAGAAATGGATCCAGAGCAGCGAAAAGCTGTAGTAAGTTATGATTCTGACTGGCATCAGGGTGTTATCGGGATTGCTGCCGGCAGAATAACAGAAAACTATCAGGTACCCGCTGTTTTGATGACTTCCAACCAGCAGAGTGAGTTGATAACAGGTTCGGCCCGCTCAGTTGAGGGTATAAATATTAATAATTTAATTGCTGAGTGCTCTGATCTTTTAGAAAAACATGGTGGCCATGCAGCTGCGGCAGGATTTTCCCTCAAAAAAGACCGACTGGAAAAATTCAAATTGAGATTGCAGCGTTTAATTGATCAGGAATTAGATGAAATTGATTCAGAATTGGAAATTGAAGCAGATTTAAACCTTGAACTGGCTGAGCTTACAGAAAAATTTTATCAGGGGCTGCGCCTTTTTGCTCCCTTTGGTGAGGCTAATCTGGAACCACTTTTTTATCTGGAAGGTGATATTTTAAGCAGCCGTGAAATTTCTGCTGGCCGGCATAAAAGGCTGGTTTTGGGTTCAGAAAATAATAAAATAACTGCTCTCTGGTGGTGGGCGGGAGAAATAGAAAATAACTACCGTCAGCAGTTTGCCTGCAGATTAACAGAAAATATTTATCAGGGCAACAGGAGCCTGCAGTTGGAAATAAAAGCTCTGGCTCCTCTAAAAGAAAAAAGCAGAAAAGTTAAAAGCCAGCCAGATATAAAAAAACAGCTTAAAGTAATAGACTGGCGACAGAAAGATATTTCGGAGCTGGAAGCAGGAGCAGCAGACACTGTCTATTTTGCCGAAGGTTTAAAAGAATATGACCTTTATCCTCTTATTAATCGAAACTATTATCGGGAGGCAGAAAATTTGGTTTTATTGACTATTCCACCTTCTCTTGCTCACTTAAAAGAAATTCTGCTTTTAACAGCTGCTAAAAAATTGTTTCTGATTAATAATGAAGAGCAAAGTCTAAATATAAATACTTTTATTAATAAATTATTATCGCTGATTAAATACAGTCTGCAGCAGGAAAATGGTATTTTTAAGCTGGAAGAGGCAGCGCTGGCCCTGGGGGCTGAAGAAATAACTGTCAAGAGAGCTCTGGAGTTTTTACGGGCTGAGGCGATGCTTAGTTATGAATATATATCCTATCAAGAGCTTTTGATCACAAAAGGTGGAACTAAAGATCGAGGCAGGTCGAATTTGAGCAGCGGCAGTCTAAAAAAACTTTTAAAAGAGAGTTCTGCCTTTAGAAGATTTATTAAATATAAAGATATAGATAAGATAGAAGGGTTATTAAATAATGCACTGAGTCGAAATGAATAGCATTATAACTAAGTTAAGTATTTGATATTAAATAAATGAAATCTTTAGTAAAATAAAAGAGGCAGGGATGTGATAAGAGAAGATGAAGATTAAAACTTTTAAGTTTTTAGAGGGAGCAGCTAAAGCAGAAGGACTAACAGTAATCATTGATGTTTTTAGAGCCTATACAACTGCAGCTTACCTTTTTGCAAATCAGGCAGAAAAGATATTTATTGTCAGTAAAGTGGAAACTGCTCGTAAGTTAAAGGAAGAATTAAATAATCCGGTTTTAATTGGCGAAAGAAAAGGAATTAAAATTGAGGATTTTGATTTTAATAATTCTCCTTATTTTATTTCTCAGCATAATTTTAAGGGGAAGGAAATAATCTTAAGTACCAGTGCAGGAACTAAGGGAATCATTGCTGCTGAAAATGCAGCTGAGATTATAACCGGTAGTTTTGTTAATTTTTCAGCAGCAGCAGAATTTATTAAAAGCAAAAATCCCAAAACTGTTTCACTGGTTGCAATGGGCAATAATGGAGTGGCAGAGGCAGATGAAGATAATCTTTATGCTGATCAGTTAACAAATCTGCTAGAAGGCAAAAAAACTCTTGCTCAGGCTGAAATTAAGGACAGGCTAAGAAGTCCTGCCGGAGACAGATTTTTTGCAGATGAGACACAATCAGAAATGCCCAAACAGGATTTTGAATACTGTTTAAAATTAAATAAATTTAATTTTGTGATCAGGGCAGTGCAAAGAGATTCTGATATTTATCAATTGATCAGAAAAGAGGTGGATTAAATGAAAAATGTTTTAATAAGCTTAGTAATTATTTTAGTTCTATTACTTGGAGCAGCAGTTACAAATCCTTCTCGGGAAGAATTTATAAATTGGGGAGTAGCAGAAATTCGCTCTCAGGCAGAAAATGATATAGAAAGGATTTTTGGAGGGGCAGTAGCTGCACCAATGCTTGAATTACAGACTGAGGTTGATGATTATGTCTTTTTCAGTATCTTTACTCTGCAGAAATCAGAGAGTGAAGCTAAGTATTTTGGGATATTCAACAATTTTTTTAGCCTTGGTGAGAATTAAAACAATAAATTGGATTCTCTAATTTGACATTAGAGCTGAATTTAATAAAATAATGTATGGACAATTAAAGTAGATAATTTATTTTTGGGATAATTAATCTGGAGGAGATTGGATAATGGATGATTATTTAGTTCGTGCAATAACAACAAATAAAGAAATTAGAGCTCTGGCAGTTAAATCAACTGGAGTTGTCAGGGAAGCACAGGAAAGACATCAGACTACACCGGTAGCGACTGCTGCTTTAGGACGAGTAATTACCGGCGCTTTATTAACTGGCTCATTAGTTAAATCTGGCGATGAGATAGTATTAAAAATTGAAGGCACAGGTCCTGCCGGAAAAATAGTAGCTGATGCCAATCAGGAAGGTGAAGTAAGGGGATATATTCAGAATCCTAATCTTGACTTGTATCAGACTGACTCAGGTAAACTTGATGTAGCAAAAGCTGTTGGGGCAGGAGAACTTTCACTGACCAAAATAATGAGAATGAAAGAACCTTATACAGGAAGTGTACCTTTGATTTCGGGTGAGATTGGGGAAGATTTAACTTATTATTTTACAGCTTCAGAGCAGGTACCATCCGCTGTGGGATTGGGAGTATTAGTTGACACAGACCTCAGTGTTAAAGCAGCTGGTGGATTTCTTATTCAATTACTGCCAGATGCTTCGGAAGAAACAATTCAGATGCTGGAAGATAATCTGGCTAAGGTGAGTTCAGTCAGCAAATTAATTGAAGCAGGAATGACACCGGAAGAATTGTTAGGGGAACTGCTGGGAGAGATGGATTATCGAATTATGGCCCGCAAAGATGTTAAGTTTAAATGCCGCTGCAGCAGAGAAAGAAGTTATGAGTTAATAGCAGGGCTTGGTAAAGAAGATATAGAAGAGACGCTTGCTGAAGAGGGTGAAATTGAAGTTCGCTGTCATTTCTGTAATAACACCTATACTTTTGATAGAGAAGAAGTAGAAGAACTGCTGGTTGAATTAGAAGCAAGAGAAAAAGATATTCCAGAAGTCGATACAGATCAAATTGTAGTTGAACCTGAAGATAACAAATAAAATTATAAATTATGATTTAAAAGACAAACCGCAGAGACTTTAAACTTCTCTGCGGTATTTTTTTAACTTTGCTGCTGTAGTTCGGGGCAGTAAGGCTTTTATATATATATTATTTTTTTGATATTTTTCTTCATAAACCTTAGCTGTATTGTGAATTTTTTCTACCCAGGATGCTTCAGAGTAGGGAAGATCCAGTTCTACTTCGACCATCTCTTCACTGATAATCTCATTTAATTTTTTAATAACAGAATCAGTATTAATTCCTTTTAGAGCTGAAATGAAAAGTGCATCTTGATAAATTATTTTCAGATCATTAAGTTTTGATTCTTTAATTAAATCAATTTTATTAAAAACTTTGATAATTTTACAATCGGGCTCTACAAGTTCTCTTATTTCATTATTTACAACTTTAATATTTTTTTCCAGATTAGAATTTGAGGCATCTATTAGATGCAGAATAATATCAGCATTTTCTATTTCTTCCAGGGTAGTTCTAAAAGAAGCTACCAGCTGGTGGGGGAGCTTGCTGATAAAGCCAACTGTGTCACTTAAAATAATATTCTGGCCTACAGGTAACTCCAGCTGCCTCATGGTAGAATCAAGGGTCGCAAACAATTTATCAGCAGTATAACTGTCTGCTCCAGCAAGTCTGTTCATTAGCGTTGATTTACCTGCATTTGTATAACCAACAAGTGCTGCTAGCGGGTCACGCCGGCTGCTGCGCTGAACTTCTCTACTGGCTTTAATTTCCTTTAAATTTTCTTTTAAACGGTGAATTTTCTTTTCAATTCGACGGCGGTCAACCTCGAGTTTTGTTTCACCAGGACCACGAGTTCCAATTCCACCTGCAAGTCTTGACATTTCCACTCCTCGTCCCTGCAGACGGGGAAGACGATATTCTAACTGGGCAAGTTCCACCTGAATTTTACTTTCACGGCTGTGAGCGTGGCGGGCAAAAATATCTAAAATTACCTGAGAGCGGTCAATTACTTTAATCTCAATTTCATCTTCCAGATTACGCTGCTGAACAGGAGAAAGCTCATTATCAAATACAATTAGGTTTGCCTCTACAGTTTCTGCTGCTTCTTTAATTTCTCTAACCTTACCACTACCAATATAATAAGCAGGATCAATTTTGCGGTCATGATAGGTCATTTTCAAAATACTTTCTGCTCCTGCTGTTTCAACCAGCAGTTTCAGTTCATTTAATTCTCCTTCGTTTAAGCCAACCAGAACAGCTTTTTCTTCCATTTGTGCCACCTGATACATATCATTATCTTGATTGATTTCAAATTTATTATTAATGTTATCATCCCCTAATCATCAATTTTAGAGTTAAGAAAAATCTTTTTATTATTAACTAAGTTCATTATAACATTTTTTAAAGTAATCTAAAATATTAGAGCTTATTTCTAACTAAATCAAAGAATAATTGTGCAGTTTGCTAGAAAATGAGAGCTAATATAATTTAAAAGCTTATTATAATGTGAAATTAAACACTTTTATGCTTGATATTATAATTTATGCATGTTATTCTATAAATGTCAGATAAGATATCAGGTTAAAAGACTGATTTAACAACCATTATAATTTTATTTCACAAACAAAATATTTTTTTATTAGCTTTTGTTATAATCTTCACAATAACTTTATAAGTCCAAAAGGAGGATAATTAATGAAGATTAAAGAGGTAAGTACAGTAGAAGAATTTGATGAGATGATTTCTGAAGTAGAGGCCGCTCAGGCAGAATATGCACAGTACAGCCAAAAAGAAGTTGATGAGATTTTTAGAAGAGCATCAATTGCTGCTAATGATCAGCGGATTCAGCTGGCTAAAATGGCTGTTGAGGATACAGGAATGGGAATTGTTGAAGACAAGGTAATTAAAAATCATTTTTCATCAGAATATATTTATAATAAGTATCGTGATGAAAAAACCTGCGGAATTTTGGAAGAGGATACTGCTCATGGTGTTAAAAAAATTGCAGAGCCGATTGGAATAATTGCTGGAATAGTTCCGGTAACCAATCCAACTTCGACCACAATTTTTAAGTCTTTAATTTCCTTAAAGACCAGAAATGCTATTATCTTTTCTCCGCATCCCAGTGCTAAAGAATGTACAATTGAGGCAGCCAAAACTATTTTAGAAGCTGCAGTGGAGGCGGGAGCTCCGGAAAATATTATCGGCTGGATTGATCAGCCTTCAATCGAGTTATCACAGCATTTAATGCAGCATCCCAAAGTCAGCATGATTCTGGCAACTGGTGGCCCAGGAATGGTTAAAGCAGCTTATTCCTCCGGTAAACCGGCTATTGGAGTTGGTGCAGGTAATACACCGGCGGTAATCGATGAGACTGCTCATCTTAAAATGGCGGTAAGTTCAATCTTGATGAGTAAAACTTTTGACAACGGAGTTATCTGTGCTTCTGAGCAATCAGTAACTGTAGTTGACGAAGTTTATAATAAAGTTAAAAAAGAATTTGAAGATCGCGGAGCTTATATTTTAAGTGAAGCTGAAAGAAAAAAAGTTTCCGAGCTTCTTCTGGTTGACGGCCACATTAATGCCAAAGTTGTAGGGCAGAGTGCCCATGATATTGCAGCTATGGCAGGGGTGAATGTGCCGCAGGATGCTAAAGTATTAATTGCAGAAGTAGAAGAGGTTGGTAAAGAAGAGCCATTTTCTTATGAAAAATTATCACCAACTCTTGCTTTATACAAAGCATCTGATTTTAAAGATGCAGTGGCAAATGCAGTAGAATTAGTTAAGTTTGGTGGAATTGGCCACACCTCCGTTTTATATACTGACAGAATAAATGAGGAGCGCAAAGATTATTTCAGTCATCAGATGAAGACAGGTAGAATTTTAGTAAATATGCCTTCATCTCAGGGAGCTATTGGTGACATTTATAACTTTAAGCTCGAGCCATCACTAACCTTAGGTTGTGGATCATGGGGTGGAAATTCAGTCAGTGAAAACGTGGGGGTAAAACATTTAATGAATACAAAAACAACTGCAGAAAGAAAAGAAAACATGCTCTGGTTTAAAGTTCCTGAAAATATTTATTTTAAATATGGTGCTCTACCTTCTGCTCTAGCCGAACTGAAGGATAAAAAGCGGGCCTTTATCATGACAGACAAGCCGCTGGCAAAGATGGGTTATACTGATCGCATAACTGATGAACTGGATAAATATGGTGTTGATTATAGAGTTTTTGCCGATGTTGAGCCGGATCCAGAAATTTCAATGGTCCGGAAAGCAGTTAAACAGATGCAGAGCTTTAATCCAGATTTAATTATTGCTCTTGGTGGTGGTTCACCAATGGATGCAGCTAAAATTGCCTGGCTCTTATATGAACATCCTGAGGCTGAGTTTAAAGAACTGTCAATGACTTTTATGGATATCAGAAAGAGAATCTATAAATTTCCTGAGCTTGGAAATAAAGCTGAATTAGTTGCGATTCCAACTACTTCCGGTACCGGTTCAGAAGTTACTCCTTTTGCAGTAGTAACAGATGACAGTACAGGGATTAAGTATCCGATTGCAGATTATGAGCTAACACCTAATATGGCAATTGTTGATCCCGATCTGGTGCTTTCAATGCCTAAAACACTGACAGCACACTCTGGAATAGATGCTTTAGTTCATGCAATAGAGGCTTATGTTTCAGTTTTATCAAGTGAATATACCAGAGGTTTATCTTTAGAAGCAATTAGGTTAATCTTTAAATATTTACCTGAATCCTATCATGGTGGAGCAGATGCTCGTAAAGCAAAAGAAAAGATTCATTATGCTGCTACAACTGCCGGGATGGCCTTTGCCAATGCCTTTTTAGGAGTCTGTCACTCAATGGCTCATAAGCTGGGCTCAGCTTTTCATTTATCACATGGACTGGCAAATGCCCTACTGATTAATAATGTAATTAAGTACAACTCCAGTGATAAACCGGTTAAACAGGCAGCTTTTCCTCAGTACAAATATCCAAGAGCCAAGATTAGATATGCAAAAATAGCAGATCACCTGGGACTGGGTGGAAGAACTCCAGATGAAAAGGTTGATCTTTTAATAGATGCGATAAATGAATTGAAAGCAGAATTAGATATTCCTGCAACAATTAAAGCAGCAGGAGTAACAGAAGAACAGTTTAATGCTAAAGTTGATAAAATCTCCGAATTAGCCTTTGATGATCAGTGTACAGCAGCAAACCCCCGCTATCCACTGATTTCTGAAATCAGAGAGCTCTATCAAAAGTCTTTTAAAGGAGATTTATAATAAATTTGCCCAAATGCTAAAATATACTCTATGCAGAAAGATGCTCTCCCCAGAGCATCTTTTTGTGATTCGAAATATCGTATATAGTAGATATTTTACTAATCTTCGCAAAATTATAATTTAAGTTCTTAAGCATTCTGTCAGATAAAACTTAGGAGGAGTCAAAATGAATGAAATTATTATTTGTGTTGGCAGCAGCTGCCATCTAAAGGGATCAGAAAAAATAATTGAAATCTTTAAAAAAGAAATTAAAAAAAATCAACTTAAAGATGTCAAAATTTCCGGCAGTTTCTGTCAGGGAAACTGTACTGAAGGAGTTAATATAGAGATAAATGACCAAAAAATAGCAGCAGTTACTGAGGAGAATGCCAGAAAAATTTTTAAAAGGCATCTGCTGGCTGATCAAAATGAATGAGACACTAATTGTCAAGCCTGCCAGCTGTAAGGACTGTCATAAGTGTCTTAGAGAATGTCCAGTGGCGGCGATCGGATTTAAAGACAATCAGGCCTTTATCATTGAAGAAAAGTGTATTTACTGTGGTAACTGCATTAAGACCTGTCCCCAGGGAGCAAAAAGTGCCCTGTTTGAGGAAAATAAATTGCAGGCTTTTTTAGAATCTGACAGTTTTTTAGTAGCATCTATAGCACCATCTTTTGCAGCAGCTTTTCCTGATCTAAAACCTGGACAGCTAATTAATGCTTTAAAATTAATTGGCTTTGATTATGTAGCGGAGACTGCAGAAGCTGCAGCACGAGTAGTACAGCAGTTTAAAGAAGAAAGAAAGAAAATGGATCAGACACTGATGACTTCCTGCTGTCCGGCAGTAGTTAATTTAATTGAAAAACACTATCCCGAATTATTGCCGCAGCTGGCTTCAGTTCTTTCTCCAATGATGCTGCAGACTGCTGAATTAAAAAATAAATTTAAGCGGACAAGAGTTGTTTTTATTGGTCCCTGTCTGGCCAAAATTGAAGAAGCAAAAAATGAAAAAAGAAGAGATTACCGGCCTGATATTGTAATAACTTTTGAACACCTGAGGCTTTTTTTAGAGCAGCAGGGAATAGAAATTGCTGAACTGAAAGAAGCAGAAGTTGACCTTCCTGCCACCCGGCTGACGGCAGATTATGCACTTTCTGGTGGGGCGGTTAAGGCAGCAGATTTACTCCGAGCTGACCCTGGATGTGGAAATAAGGCTCTGCATTTAAGTGGGCTGGATAATATCATAAATTTTCTGGAGGATCTAAAAAAAGATAAAGAAAAGATTAAGGTGGAGCTTGTAGAACTATTGGCCTGTTCCGGGGGCTGTATTAATGGACCGGCGATTAATAATAAATTGAGTATCCCTTTAAAAGAATTAGAAGTACATAATTATTTATCCGCAAATAAAAAAAATAAAGTAAAAAGTTATCTTCCAGCAGATCCAGAAATATCGATTCAAAGAAAACATCAGAATAAAAAAATGAAGCTGCCTGAGGTACCTGAGTCAGAAATCAAAAAAATTCTAACTGCAATTGCTAAAGAAAAGAAAGAAGATGAAAAAGACTGCGGCGGCTGCGGCTATTCCAGCTGCCGGGAAAAGGCAGCAGCAGTTTATCACGGCTTTGCCGAAAAGAAAATGTGTATTCCTTATATGAAATCACGAGCAGAGTCTCTTTCTCAAATTATTGTGGAGTCATCACATAATGCAATTATAGTGGTCAATGATCAGATGAAAATTCAAAAATTCAACCCGGTGGCCCGGGAATTATTTGCCCAGAAAGGAAGAGAACTGAAGGGGATAAAACTGGATAAATTCATTGACAGCAGCAGCTTTCAAAAAGTCTGGAATCATAATCAGCGCCTTATTCACCAAAAATGTTCTTATAAAAATGGAACTATTATCGTTGATCAGACAATTTTTGCTCTCAAGGAGCATAAAGTAATAGTGGGCATTTTAACTGATATCAGTCAGCAGGAAAAACAGCGGCTTAAACTGCAGAAGATGAAAAAAGTAGCTGTGGAAAAGACAAATGATGTTGTCAATAAACAGATGCAGACTGTTCAGGAAATAGCTGGTCTTTTGGGGGAAACAACTGTAGAGACTAAAGCGGCTTTAACAGAACTCGCAGATCTGCTGCAGGCTGGTGATGATTAATGGAACTGGTTTTTGAAGAGTTTTATAGATCAATTCCTAAAGGCGGAGAAGAAGTCTGTGGTGATAATGTAGAAATTATCAAAAAAAATGAAAAAACCATTGTTGTTCTATCAGATGGTCTGGGAAGTGGTATTAAAGCTAATATTCTTTCCACCCTGACTTCCAAAATTGCCTCCGGACTGCTGGAAAAGGAATTACCTTTAAAAGAAATTCTTTCAACAATCCTGGCGACACTTCCGGTCTGTGAAGTCAGAGGAATTGCTTATGCAACCCTGGCTTTTTTAATAATTGACCAAAAACATCAGCTTCGGCTGATAGAAATTGATAGCCCCTCAGCTTTTTTATTTAGAAATAATCAGGTGCAGAAATTAGATTATCGAGAATTTGAATTAGAAGGTAAAAAAATTAGAGAAGCCAATTTTAAATTTCAGCGATCAGACCAGCTATTTCTGGTCAGTGATGGGGTGACTCATGCTGGTATAGGTGGACTTTTAAATTTTGGTCTGGGCTGGGATGGAGTTGCTGCAGAAATTGAAAGAACAGTCAGAAGAAATCAGGCTGATTTAAAATATAATATTAATAAGCTGGTTAAAGTTTTCAATACCTTTTATGGAGATCAGGCCGGTGATGATTTTACAATTATCGGAATGAAATACAGAAAAAAAAGAAAAGTGAATATCTGGAGTGGTCCTCCCTTAAAAGCAGAGGATGACAGTCTACTTGCGGTAAAAATCTCTGAGGCAGAGGGTAAAAAAATAATTTGTGGCGGTACAACAGCTCAAATTGCAGCTCGCGAACTGAATAAAAAACTGGAGGTTGGACTTAAATATTATGATAAAGATATTCCTCCAACCAGTCAAATGGAGGGCTTTGATCTCCTAACTGAAGGGTTATTAACATTAAATAGGGTTCTTTCACTGTTAAAAAAATATAAACCGGGTCAGATTCCGGCTGCTGGTAAAGATGGAGCTTCTCGTTTCACCCGACTTCTTTTAGAAAGTGATAGTGTTAGATTTTTGGTGGGGCGAGCTGTTAACGAATCTCATCAGAGCCTGAACCTGCCCATTAATTTAGGAATTAGAAGCCAGATAATAAGTCAGATTGCTGAACAGCTTCGGAGAATAAAAAAGAAGGTTGAAATTGAATGGTTTTAAGCCAGAGGAGGTGGAATAGATGTCTAAAAATACTTTAAAAATATGTATAGGAACCCCCTGCCACTTGATGGGAGCTGCTGATCTGCTGGAGTCTGTAGAAAATCTTAATCATAAGCTACGGGAAAAGATAGACTTAAAAACAAGTCACTGTATTGATAACTGCTGTGAAAAGGCGCCGGTCGCAGAATTTAATGGTAAAGTTTATCAGGATCTAAACCCGGAAAAACTAGATAAGATTATAAGAGAAAATATAAGATAGGAGTGTCAACAAGATGAGTAATAATATTTCTGAAGTTATTAAATTAAAGAGAAGATTATATATTGAACTGCTGAAACTTGTTAAAGCGGGAAATCTGACAGCTGAAATTTCCAGCCTCTCTGAAAGAATGATAACTAAAGACACACCCCGCTACAGATGCTGTGAATTTAAGGAGAGAGCCATTTTTGATGAAAGAATCAAAGCAGTACTTGGCTTTAATATTGCTGAGAATAAAGATCGGAGATTAGAAGAACTGGCAGCTTCTTTTCCTCGTCAGCAGAAAATAAGTAGTGTGGTCGAGGTAATTGATATGGCCTGTGACAGCTGTCCAATTGATAAATACATTGTTACAGATGCCTGCAGAAATTGTGTGGCTCATAAATGTGTTAATGCCTGTCCGGTAAATGCGATAGTAATTATTCAAAACAAAGCCTATATCGATCAGGAGAAATGTGTGGAGTGTGGAAAATGTGCCCGAGCCTGCTCTTATAATGCTATTTTAGAAAATCAGCGTCCCTGCAGCAGAGCCTGTGAACTTGATGCCATCAGTTCTGATTCCAACCGCCAGGCTAAAATTGATAGAGATAAATGTGTCAGCTGCGGCAGCTGTATTGCAGCCTGTCCTTTTGGAGCGATAACAGCAGTTAGTGATTTGATTGAAGTTGCAGTAAATCTATTTGCTGAAGAAAGCAAACTGGCTGTGATGCTTGCCCCTTCGTTTTTAGGTCAATTTGGACATCAGCAGAGTGCAGCAAAGGTAAAATATAGCCTGAAAAAAATTGGTTTTGAGCTGGTCAGAGAAGTTGCAGCTGGAGCTGAAATAACAGCAGCAGCTGAGGCTGAAGAATTGGAAGAAAAGATTGAAGCAGATGAGACATTACTTTCTTCCTGCTGTCCTGCCTTTAAATCCATGGTAGAGAATGAATTTGAGGAACTTTCCACTCTGATTTCCAATACAGATTCCCCGATGGCAGTAACCGCGGCAGAAATTAAGAGTAAAAATCAGAGATTTAAAACTGTCTTTGTTGGCCCCTGTACAGCAAAAAAAGCGGAGGCTCTAAAAGATGAAAATGTAGATTATGTCTTAACTTTTGCCGAACTGCTCGCACTATTTACCGCCAGTGATATTAATTTAGCTCAAATAACTGAAGAAGAAAAAATTGAAGATGCAGGGCAGCTGGGCAGACAGTTTGCCTATGCAGGTGGGCTGCAGAAATCTCTGCAGGAAATGGCTGCAGCTGATTTTGAGAGCAAACAGGTAGATGGACTGGGGAAATTGAAAAAAGAGCTTCATTTAATTAAGGCGGATAAACACAAATATAATTTTCTGGAGGGGATGGCCTGTACAGGAGGCTGTGTTGGAGGACCATTTTCAATGATCAATCAAAATCTGGCAAAAAAGCTGGTCAAAGAATTTGCAAAAGTTGATTGATTTTTTAGTTCTAAACTGCTTAAATATCTACTTAAAAATTGATAAAAACTTATAAATGTATTATAATTGAAATGCCGGGATACCGGCATTTTTTCTGTTCAATATGCAGGAAATTATTAACTTAAGCCAGAATAAAGATATTTAGTGGAGTGGTTTTAATGAAAACTTACCCTGATGGTGGAGTTTATATCTTAAAAATAAGGTTAGAAAAGAAAAGTAAAATTGAGATTGGAGCACTGGGTAAAAAGTTTTTTGCACCCGGTTATTATTTTTATACAGGGACAGCCCAGCGCAATCTTGAAGCTCGAATTAAGCGCCACTACAGCAGAGATAAAAATTTTCACTGGCATATTGATTACTTTTTAGCTGAGGCAGAGTTAGAAAAAGATTTTGTCTTTGAGCTATCTAGGGAAGCCGAATGTTTTTTGGCGCAGATTTTAAAAGAGAATGGAGGCAAAACACCAGTCAGTGGTTTTGGGGCCAGTGACTGCAGCTGTGGCAGTCATTTAATATATTTTTCAGAGGCAGCAGGTAGTAAAATCGTAGAAGAATTAATAAAGGATAAAAATTTAGAAAAAGAATTTAATGAATTTAGTAAATAAAATGATTTTAATAAGGAAGTGGTTCGGTGGAAGATAGTGAAATTCTAAAAAATTTAAATCCAGCTCAAAAAAAGGCTGTGAAACATCATCAGGGACCGGAATTGGTTCTTGCTGGTGCCGGCAGTGGAAAAACAAGAGTTTTGACCAGAAGAATTGGATATTTAATTAACCATTATGGGGTCTCTCCCTATAATATTTTAGCTGTTACTTTTACCAATAAAGCAGCAAATGAGATGAAAGAAAGAGTAAAAGATATGGTGGGCGGAGTTAACAGCAGCCTCTGGGTCAGCACTTTTCACTCTTTTTGTGTCCGTATTTTGAGGCGGGAGGCAGAAAAACTGGGCTATAATAAAAACTTTGTTATTTTTGACAGCCTTGATCAGCGAAAACTGGTTAAAGAAGTTTTAAAGTCCAAAAATTTAGATCCTAAAAAAACCAAACCCAGATCTGTTTTAAATAAAATCTCGAATGCTAAAAATGAACTAAAAACTCCAGAACAGATGAGTGCAGTGTCAGGCAGCTTTTTTGACCAGACTGCTGCAGAAATTTATGAAGAATATCAAAAACGGCTCAAGGAAAATAATGCTATGGATTTTGATGATCTAATTCAGCAGACTGTAAGATTATTTGAAGAATTTCCACTGGTTTTAGAACACTATCAAGAGCGTTTTAAGTATATTCTGGTCGATGAGTACCAGGATGTTAACCATGCCCAGTACCAGCTGGTAAACTTACTGGCAGAGCGCTACCGCAATGTCTGTGTTGTGGGTGATCCTGACCAGGGGATTTACGGTTTTAGAGGTGCGGATATCCGTAACATCTTAAATTTTGAAGATGATTATCCTGATGTTAAAACGATTCGTCTGGAGCAGAATTACCGCTCTAAAGGTAATATTTTAAAGGCTGCTCAGGCAGTTATTAAAAATAATGCTTCCCGCAAAGAAAAAGAGCTATGGACCGATCAGGGTGAAGGAGCTAAACTGGAATTATATGAGGCAAAGGATGAGAAAGAAGAAGCTGATTTTGTCTGTAGAACCGCTAAGGAGCTAACAGAAAATGAAGAGCTGACTTTTGATGACCTGGCTGTTTTGTACAGAACAAATTCGCAGTCTAGAGCCTTTGAAGATATGCTGATGAAATATGGTATTCCCTATCAGATAGTCGGTGGGGTCCGTTTTTATGAACGGATGGAAATTAAAGATATTATGGCTTATCTGCGCCTGATTTATAATCCAGCTGATGATATCAGTTTTTTAAGAATTATTAACCGCCCCAAAAGAGGTATTGGTGCCGGGACTCTGGGTAAAGTTCAGGATTTTGCTGAAGCTGAAGGTCTCAATTTATATGAGGCTGCTTTAAAGTCTAAAGAAAATCCTGCCTTAAGTGGGACCTATGCTAAACGAGTACTTCATTTTACAGAAATTATAGAAGAATTAAGAGCAGAACAGGAAGAGATTGCTCTGGCAAGATTGACCGAAAAACTCTTAGATAAAAGTGGTTATCGTCATAATCTGGAGGAAGAAAAAACTGCTGAAGCAGAAAGCAGACTGGAAAATATAGAAGAGTTATTCTCTGTTATTAATGAGTATATGAAAAACAGTGATAATAATACGCTGGCCGGATTTTTAGAGGAAGTCACTTTAATGTCAGATATTGATTCTATGGAAGAAGATCAGAGTTCTTTAACCTTAATGACTATTCATTCTGCCAAAGGATTAGAATTTCCGGTAGTCTTTTTAGTAGGAATGGAAGAGGGTATTTTTCCTCATTCTAATTCAATGTTTGAGCGAAAAGGGATGGAAGAAGAAAGGCGGCTCTGTTATGTAGGGATGACCAGAGCTGAAGAAAGACTTTTCTTAAGCAGAGCTCAGGTCAGACTTCGCTTCGGAGAAAGAAAAATGAATCCCCCCTCTCAATTTATTGAAGAAATACCAGCTGATCTGCTTTCTGGAGCGGCGGATACCCGTTCTGATATGGCCAGAGAAGAAGAAATGATTCACAGTGATAATTCTGGTACTGATTATGCTATTGGGCAAAAAATTGTTCACCCCCGCTGGGGAATTGGTACAATTCTTTCAATTAGAGGCAAAGAAAATCCGGAATTGAAAATTGCCTTTGCAGAAGGAAAGACCAGAAATTTACTGGCAGAATATGCTCCAATACAGAAAGTGTAGGTAGGTGTTAAGATGACAAAGTTAACTAAAGAAAAAGCTGAAAAGAAAATTAAGGCTTTAAGAGAAAAAATAAGAGAACATGAATATAAATATTTTGTACTTGATGATCCCTCAATTTCTGATGCTGAATTTGATCAGCTGATGCAGAAATTAATAAAACTGGAGGAAGAATTTCCAGAGCTGATAACTGAGGACTCCCCTACCCAGAGAGTTGGGGGGGAGGTTCTGGATGAATTTGAAAAAGTAGAGCATTCTTCGACCATGCTCAGCCTTGATAATGCTTTTGATGCTGGAGATTTAAGAGATTTTGACCAGAGAGTTCAAAAAAATCTCAGTGGAGAAGATTACCAGTATGTAGTAGAACACAAAATTGATGGACTTTCAGCAGTAATGAGATATAGAAATGGTAGTTTTGAACTTGGAGCTACCCGGGGGAATGGCGAAGTTGGTGAGGATATTACCAAAAACATGAAAACTATCCGCTCACTTCCTTTAAAAATTGATGAGGAGGCAGAACTGGAGCTCAGGGGAGAAATTTATTTAGCCAAAAGTGATTTCCAGCGTTTAAATGAAGAAAGACTGGCAAATGATCAGGATCCCTTTGCTAATCCACGCAATGCAGCTGCAGGTTCGGTCAGACAGCTTGACAGTAAAATTGCAGCCCAGAGGAGTTTATCAATTTTAATATATGATCTTATTTCTCATTCAGCCAGAGAATTTGAAACCCACCTTGAAGTTTTTTCTTATTTAAAGGAGCTGGGTTTTAAAGTCAACTGGCATCAATCAGCTGCTGATATTGAAGCAGTAATTGAGATTTGTGAGCACTGGCAGGAAGACAGAGAAAGTCTGGATTTTGAAATTGATGGCCTGGTAATAAAGATAAATAATCTTTCACTGAGGGGAAAGTTGGGTTCAACAGCAAGGTCACCACGCTGGGCAATTGCTTATAAATTTCCCGCTCAGCAGAAGACAACTGTCATCAAAGATATAGAGATTTCACTGGGGAGGACTGGTGCTTTAACCCCGACAGCTATACTAGAGCCGGTGGAGCTTGCTGGTTCAACAGTAAGTAGAGCAACTCTGCATAATGAAGATGAAATTAAAAGAAAAGATATTCGAATTGGTGATACAGTTTTAGTACAGAAGGCTGGGGATATAATTCCTGAGGTTGTAAAGGTAATTAAGGAAGAGCGGGATGGGTCTGAAAAAGTTTTTGAAATGCCTGATCAGTGCCCTGTCTGTGGTGGTGAGGTGATTAGACCTGAGGGTGAGGCTGTTACACGGTGTACAAACATCAGCTGTCCGGCCCAGCGTAAGGAAAGTATTCTTCACTTTGTTTCCAGAGATGCGATGAATATAGATGGGGTTGGACCGGCTTTAATTGAACAGCTGCTGGAAAATAATCTGATAGAAGATTATGCAGATCTTTATTTCTTAAAACAGTCACATCTTAAAGACTTAGATAGAATGGGAGAAAAATCTTCTCAAAATGTTATCGAAGCAGTAGAAGCCAGTAAAGATAGAGAGTTTTTTAGAGTTCTTTATGCTTTAGGAATTCGACATGTTGGAATTGGAGCTGCTAGAATTTTGGCAGCAAACTATAATTCTATAGATGAGCTGCAGGAAGCCTCAGCAGAAGAATTGGAGGCGATTGATGAAATTGGTCCGGTAATTGCCGAAAGTATTGTTGGCTTTTTTAAGGAAAGGCACAATAGAGACCTTTTAAGCAGATTAAAGCAGGCTGGGATCCGACTGGAAAAAGAAAAGGATCAGGAAAGCGAGAAGTTTTTAGATGGTCTAAAATTTGTTTTTACAGGCTCACTTAATAACTTCACCCGGGCTGAGGTCAAAGATCTGGTTGAAAAAGCAGGAGGAAGAGCAGTCTCTTCAGTTAGTTCTAAAACAGATTATTTGGTAGCTGGGGATAATCCAGGTTCTAAATATGATCAGGCTCAGGAACTTGGGATTGAAATATTGTCTGAGGCTGAGTTCAAGAACTTAATTGAAGCAAAAAGTTCAACAGAAAAGTAAGTTTTTTTAGATGCTAGCCATTAAGGATTAGCAATTCAAATATTTTATTACTAATTATCCTAAAGTGAGGAGGAAATTTAAATGATTGATAAAAAGGATGTAGAATATGCAGCAGGTTTAGCACAGCTTAAACTTGATGAAGAAGAAAAGGAAAAATACACCGAGCAGATTGGTGAAATACTTGACTATGTTGATAAGTTAAGTGAACTGGACACAGATGATGTTGTCCCAACAGCCTATACTGTACCTATGAAAAATGTACTGCGTAAAGATGAGGTTCAGGAGTCGCTGCCGCGAGAAAAATCACTGGCTAATGCACCGGATGAGAAAGACGGACAGTTTAGAGCACCAAAAATTATGTCAGATTAAGCAGTTAAGGAGGTATGAAAATAAAATGAATATTTATGATCTAACAATTCACGAACTAAAAGATAAAATTGCTGCTGGAGAACTGACTCCTGCAGAAATTAAGAAAGCTTATGCAGCAAGAATTAATGATGTAGAAGATAGAGTTAAGTCTTATATTACAGTAACAGATGAGCTTGCAGATCAGGGACTGGCAGAATATGAAAAGAAAAAGGATGAACTCTTAGCCGGAATTCCAATTGCAGTTAAAGATAATATGTCAACAGATGGTATAAAAACCAGCTGTGCTTCTAAGATGCTGGAAAATTATAAACCACCATATGATGCAACAGCTGTTGAAAAATTAAGTGAAGCTGGGGCAGTAATTATGGGCAAAACTAATATGGATGAATTTGCTATGGGTTCTTCAACAGAGAACTCTGCTTTTTTCAACACCCATAACCCCTGGAATTTAAATCACGCACCTGGTGGATCGAGTGGTGGTTCAGCAGCAGCAGTTGCAGCAGGAGAATGTGCAGCAGCTCTGGGATCAGATACAGGTGGTTCAATTAGACAGCCTGCAGCTTACTGTGGAGTTGTTGGTTTAAAACCCACTTATGGGATGGTTTCCCGTTATGGCCTGGTAGCCTTTGCTTCATCCTTAGATCAAATTGGTCCCATAACTAAAGATGTTGAAGACAGCGCAATTATGATGAATGTAATTGCCGGTCATGATCCAAAAGATTCAACTTCGATTGAGGGTAAAAAGGAAGACTATACTGAATATCTTAAAGAAGATGTCAGCGGGATGAAGATAGGTATTCCTGAAGAATACTTTAATTTAGATTTTGATAAAGAGGTTAAAGATAGTGTAATGTCAGCTGTAGAAAAGTTAAAAGACGCAGGAGCTGAAGTAGAAACGGTACATATGACAGATGCTTCCTACGCACTGGCAGCCTATTATGTAATTGCTCCTGCAGAAGCCAGCTCTAACCTGGCCCGCTATGATGGAGTTCGCTATGGACTGCGCAGTGAGCATGCTTCTGATGTCAGCGAGATGTTCACCAACACCCGTCACGAAGGATTTGGAGATGAGGTAAAAAGAAGAATTATGATTGGTACCTATGCTTTAAGTTCAGGCTATTATGATGCTTATTACCTTAAGGCACAGAAGGTTAGGACTCTGATTAAAGATGATTTTGATCGGATTTTTAATGATTTTGATCTGATTATCACTCCCACAGCTCCTACAACAGCGATTGAGCTGGGTTCAAAGAGTGACCCTCTAGAAATGTATTATACTGATATCTTTACAGTACCGATTAATATTGCTGGTGTGCCTGCAATGTCAGTTCCCTGCGGTTTTGACAGTAATCAGATGCCAATTGGACTGCAGTTAATTGGACCTCACTTTGGTGAAGGAAAAATTATTCAGGCAGCCTATACTTTAGAGAAATTATTAAATATCAAAGATAAGAGAGCAGAACTATAAATTATTAAGAGAGGTGAAAAAATGTCCACTAAATATGAAACAGTAATTGGACTTGAAGTCCATGTCCAGTTAAATACAGATTCTAAAATTTTCTGCGGCTGCAGTACAGAATTTGGTAAGGAGCCAAATGAAAATACATGTCCGGTCTGTCTGGGATTACCCGGAACATTACCGGTTTTAAATAAAAAAGCAGTAGATTATGCAATTATGGCAGGTTTAGCTTTAAACTGTGATATTGCTGAGTATTCTAAATTTGACCGTAAAAATTATTTCTACCCTGATCTACCAAAAGCCTACCAGATTTCTCAGTTTGATCTGCCGGTTGCTGAGGCTGGAAAGATTGAAATCGAAACTGATGAGGGTATCTTTAATATTGGAGTTACCAGAGTTCATTTGGAAGAAGATGCCGGTAAATTAATCCACGAAGGAAGTATCGATAAATCTAAGGGGAGTTTAGTAGATTACAACCGCACAGGAGTCCCCCTAATCGAGATTGTAAGTGAACCTGATATGAGAACTCCAGCTCAAGCGAGAGCCTATTTAACAGAGCTAAAAATGATTATGGAATATCTTGATATTTCTGACTGCAACATGGAAGAGGGATCACTGCGCTGTGATGCCAATGTTTCCTTACGTCCTGTCGGCCAGGAAGAGTTTGGTACTAAAGCAGAGCTGAAAAATATGAACTCCTTTAGTGCTGTGGAAAAAGGCTTGGAATATGAGGTGAAGAGGCAGCGTGAAATTCTAGAAGAAGGTGGAGAAGTAGTTCAGGAAACAAGAACCTGGGATGAGTCTTTAAATAAGACTATTTCTATGCGTGGTAAAGAAGAAGCTCATGATTACCGCTACTTCCCTGAGCCAGACTTAGTTCCTCTAGAAATTGATGAAGCCTGGAAGGAAGAAATGCGCAAAGAGATTCCAGAGCTGCCGCGAGAAAAGTATAAGCGCTTTATAGCTGAACTGGGGCTGCCTGAGTATGACGCAGGTGTGCTGACAGGAGATAAAGATATGGCGGTTTTCTTTGAGGAAGTGCTCAAAGATTATGATGACCCTAAAAACTTAAGCAACTGGATGATGGGGGAATTTTTAAGACTGCTCAACGAAAATAACCACTCACCCTTTGATTCTGGGGTAACTCCGCTCAATCTGGCCAGGATGCTGAAGCTAATTGACGAGGATGTTATTAGCGGTAAAATTGCCAAAGAAGTATTTGAAAAAATGTACAACAGCGGCAGTAATCCAGAGACTATTGTCGAAGAAGAGGGATTAAAACAGATCAGTGATGAAGATGAATTAGAGAATATAGTTGATGGAATTATTGAAGCTAATCCAGATGCTGTAGAAGATGTTCAAAATGGTAAAGACCGAGCAATTGGATTTTTAGTAGGTCAGGTAATGAAAGAAACAAGAGGTAAAGCTAATCCTGGTCTGGTAAATCAGATGCTCAGAGATAAATTAATGGATTAATCAGAAGCTAGGCAAGTAAATTAATAAATTATTAACTGGCCTCCGTGAATTTTTATTTCAGGGGGCCAGTAAAATTATTAGCAGCTATCTGAATACTATTTTTGAGGGTGATTTTTTTGAAAATTGAAAATATAAAAGAAAAGATTCAAAATAGAATACCCGGGCCGACGAGAATCCAGCATTATTTTTCAGTTTTAATTCCGTTAATTGAAATAGATGGAGAAACACATTTAATCTATGAACTGCGGTCTAAGAACTTAAATACTCAGCCGGGAGAAGTTTCTTTTCCAGGAGGGCGGATTGAGAGGGGAGAAGAATTTTCTCAGGCTGCTGTTAGAGAATGCAGTGAAGAGCTTTTGATTCCAGAGAACAAAATTGAACTGCTGGGGGAAACGGATTATTTAATAACACCCTTTAATTTTATAATTTATGCCTTTGTAGGAAAAATCAAAGTAAATTCAATTGAAGAAATCAAAGTTAATAATTACGAAGTAGAAGAAATTTTTACAGTCCCCTTAGACTTTTTTTTAAATCATCAGGTTGAAAAATATGCAGCAGTTTTAAAAAGTGAGTTTGATCAGGATTTTCCTTATCATCTTTTACCTCAGGGAGAAAAATATAATCCGCGTCAGGGAGATTATCAGATCTATTTTTACCGCTATCAGGGCCGTGTTATTTGGGGAATTACTGCAGAAATAACAAAATCTTTTATTGATATTTTAAAACATTAAATTGTTTTATTAGAAGGAATTAAGAAACCTGTCTATAATTTAGTATTAACAATCGATAAAAAATCAAATTACTTGGAATAAAGGAGTTGATTTCTAATGCTGGAGTTTATTTTTGCAGAAAGCTGGTCACCTTACATTGTTGGTTCATTAATTGGGGTTTTAAGCTGGTTTTCTTTTATAATTTCAAAGAAAGCACTGGGAACATCTACTACCTTTGCCCGGGGCTCTGCTAAATTAGGAGCCGTTTTCTTTGGAGCAGAGGTTTATAATTGGAAATATTATCAGAAGTATAAACCAGAACTTGAATGGCAGTCGATGCTGGTAATTGGAATTGTAATCGGAAGTTTTATTTCAGCAATTCTTTCTGGAGAGTTTAATCTAAGCTTAATACCTCTAACTGAATTCGAATCAATTTTAAACCAGAACATTCTGGGAAGAATATTTTCTGCTTTTGCGGGTGGAATTATGCTTGGATTTGGAGCCAGGCTAGCAGGTGGCTGTACAAGTGGACATGGAATTAGTGGGACTTTTCAGCTGAGTATTGCCAGCTGGATTAGTCTGATTGGATTTTTTGTTGGTGGAGCTTTAACTGCATTTATAATTCTTTAATTAAGGTAGGTGAAGATATATGGAAAGCAAAACTAGATTAATTAAAGGGCTTGCTACCGGAATTGTTTTTGGCTTTCTACTCCAGCGTGGTGGTGTAACAGATTATAATGTGCTGGTAGGTCAGCTTCTTTTAGAGGATTTTACCGTGGCAAAAATAATTTTAACAGCTGTAGTTGTTGGGATGCTGGGGATTCATTTTTTAAGTGATAGAGGGCTTGTTGAACTTAAACCTAAATCAGGTTCTCTAAGGAGAACTATTCCCGGATCACTGATTTTTGGAGCAGGTTTTGCCCTGCTTGGATATTGTCCAGGAACAATTGCAGGAGCGATTGGCCAGGGGAGTATAGATGCTTTACTTTTTGGACTTTCAGGAATTTTTGCTGGTTCATTTCTATTTGCTGCTTTTTATGAGAGATATGATAATTTAATAGAAAAGAATAAATTTAAATTTAACACCTTTCCTGAACTTTTCAAAATAAATCACTGGCTGGTTATTGTTCCTTTATCAGCATTAATAATTATTTTTTTAGTCTGGATTGAAAGTATAGGGTTTTAAGATGGATTTTGAAATAGACTTAACCTTAAAATTGGAGTGATTATTTATGTTATTCGAAAAAATTAAGTCACCTGGACTTGCTCATATTTCTTATCTAATTGGCGATAAAAATGAAGCTTTAGTTATTGACCCCAGAAGAGATATTGATATTTATTTAGAAAAAGCTGTGGAAAAGGGTTATAAGATTACTAAAGTTCTTGAAACACATAGGAATGAAGATTATATTATTGGTTCAAATGAGTTAAATGTTAAAACTGGAGCTGAAATCTTGCATGCAGATCAGATGCTTGATTATCAGTATGGAAATCCGGTTCAGGATGGTCAGGAATTTAAGGTCGGAAGTTTAAAGATAAAAGCTTTACATACTCCAGGCCACACTCCTGGTTCAATGTCTTACGTTCTTTATGGTTATGAAGGTGATCCCTGGATGGTATTCACTGGAGATGCTCTTTTTGCAGGAGATGTCGGCCGAATTGATTTTCTGGGGGAGGAAAATTTAGAAAAGACAGGAAGCTGGTTATATGATTCTATTTTCAATAAAATTCTGCCTCTTGGTGATGAAGTTATTCTCTGTCCAGCTCATGGAGCAGGTTCGGTTTGTGCTTCAGCTATTGCCGAAAGAGAATGGACAACTCTTGGAATAGAAAGAAAGCTGAACCCTAAATTGCAGGTTGAAAATGAAGAAGAATTTATAGAGCTAGCAGCTGAGATGCTCGAATATCCACCTTATTTTAAAGATATGGAAGAATCTAATTTAACCGGTCGTGAACTTTTAGCTAACTATGAAAAACCAGCTGCCCTTACGGCTGCTGAATTTGCTGAAGCGGCAGAAGAAGATGATACCTATATTCTAGATGTCAGAACAGAAGTCAGCTATGCTTCAGCTCATATACCTGGTTCAGTTTCTATTCCACTTCAGATTCTGCCGAGTTTTGTTGGCTGGTTTATTCCGACAGGAGCAAATATTCTGCTGGTAACTGACAAAGAATATCCTAAAGAGGCTGTTCAGCATTTATATAGAACTGGTTATGACAATATTTTGGGATATTTAAGTGGTGGGATTATAAGCTGGCATATGGCTGGTAAAACGAGTGATTCAATTAATACAGTTACCGTTGATAGCTCTGTACTCTGCTGGACACTGAACCGGAAGATTGGTTTATTCTTGATATTCGTTCAGACGATGAATTAGAAACAGAAGGTGAGATTCAGAATGCCAAACACATTCATTTGACTCAGCTTTCTGAAAATTATGATAAACTCCCACGAGATAAACCAATTTATATATTCTGCGGCAGTGGTTTAAGGTCAATACTTGTAGCAAGTTTAATGAAAAATAAAGGATTTATAAATCAGAGAGTTGTTCTGGGTGGATTGGAGGCCTGGAATTCAACTACCTGTCCTGTTATTGAATAAACAACTAGAAAAAAATTTAAACTGAGTGGCTCTTTTGGGGTCACTTTTTTTGATTATAGCAATATTTTTAAAAAAAGATTGTTAAATAATTCTTAAAAGAGCTTGACATTTTATTCACTATATCGTATTATTTAGATAAAGCAATGCAAATTAAGATTGGAGGTAAAAAAATGCCTTTTTTCACAGGTGAAGCGGGAAAAGAAATTTTAGAAAAACATGGAGATATATTAGAAAAAGAAGCAGAATTATTAAAAGCACTTGCTCATCCAGTAAGATTAATAATTGTAAAGGGATTAATGGCTGAAGAAGGCTGTAATGTCTCAGAAATGCAGCAGTGTTTAAATATCCCCCAGTCAACACTATCTCAGCATCTGGCTAAATTGAGAGAAGCTGATATTTTAAATAGTGAAAGAAATGGACTGGAAAGAAATTATTATGTTGTTAATAAGAAAGCTAAGGATATTATAAATGTACTTGAAGATTTTGAAGTAAATAAATAACTTTCAAATTATTTTTAAAAAGTTATTCAAAATGAAAATAATCAGGAGGGAAATAATGTCAAACAAAGTAGTTATAGTGGGTGGAGTTGCAGGTGGAGCCAGTACTGCAGCCCGTTTGCGAAGAATGGATGAAGATCTTGAAATAATAATGTTAGAAAAAGGAGAACACATATCTTTTGCCAATTGTGGTTTACCTTATCATATTGGGGAAGTTATAAAGGAAAGAGAGAAGTTATTAGTTCAAACACCTCAATCTATGGAAGACAGATTTGATATTGATGTTAGAATTCAGCATGAGGCTGTTAAAATAAATCGGGATTCAAAGGTAGTTGAAATTAAAGATTTAAAGAGTGGCGAAATTTATCAAGAAAGTTATGATAAACTGGTTTTATCACCAGGAGCAGAACCAATAAAGCCCCCACTTCCAGGTCTTGATTTACCGGAAGTTTTTACTCTCAGAAATATTCCTGATACAGACAAAATAAAGAATTTTGTAGATAAAAAGAAGCCCAGCCGGGCTGTAGTAGTAGGTGGTGGATTTATTGGTCTGGAAATGGCCGAGAATCTTCATGAGAGAGGAATAGAAGTTTCGGTTGTTGAGATGATGGATCAATTAATGGGGTCACTTGACTATGAAATGGCTGCTATGCTTCATAATCATCTTAGAACTAAAGGCATTGATCTACATTTAGGAGATGGCATAACTGCTGTTGAAGAAGCTAATGGAAGAAGGATAGTTGAACTACAGAGCGGTAGAACTATTAAGACAGATCTTGTTATTTTATCTATCGGTGTTAATCCAAGAACTAAGCTGGCAGAAGAAGCTGGTCTGGAAATTGGAAGCAGTAAAGGTATTAAAGTAAATGAATATTTACAGACTTCTGACCCCAGCATTTATGCTATTGGTGATGCTATTGAAGTTAAAGATCTAGTTACCGAAAGCCCTGTCAGAATCCCTCTTGCTGGTCCTGCCAACAAACAGGGGAGAATAGCTGCTGATAATATATGCGGCAGAAAAGAAACTTATAAAGGAACTCAGGGAACTTCAATTGCTAAAGCTTTTGATTTAACAATTGCTTCTACAGGTGCTTCGGAAAAAGTACTGAAAGACTTAAAATGGGATTATCAGGTGGTTCATACAAATTCTAATAATCATGCTGGTTATTATCCAGGGGCAGTACCGATGATGATTAAATTAATTTTTGCTCCTGATGATGGTAGGGTGCTGGGAGCTCAAATTGCAGGCTATGATGGAGTTGATAAAAGAATTGATGTTCTGGCTACAGCAGTTAGACAGAAAATGAACATTTATGATCTCCAGGAATTAGAACTTGCATATGCACCACCATTTGGTTCCGCCAAAGATCCTGTTAATATGGCAGGCTTTGCTGCAGGAAATATTCTAAATGGACTGGTTGAAGCAGCTTACTGGCAGGAATTAGAAGATATTAATCCTGAGCAGACAGTGATTTTGGATATTAGAGAAGAAGTGGAAACTCAGCTGGGCAGTATTGATTATTCAGTTAATATTCCTTTAAATGATTTACGAGATAATTTAGATCAGCTTAACCCTGAAAAAGAATATATAGTTTACTGTGCGATAGGTTTAAGAGGTTATATAGCTGCCAGAATATTAACCCAGAATGGTTTTAATAAAGTCCGCAATTTAAGTGGCGGCTATAAATTATACAAGGCAGTTAAAGATGATCAGGAACAGGTCATTGAAGATCCGGCTGAAGCAAATTATAATTCTGCTGAAAGTCCGGAAGAAGCAAATCTTGCTGCTAAAGATATGTTGAAATATGGCAAAGGAACCGTGGTTGAGCTTGATGCCTGTGGTCTGCAGTGCCCCGGGCCAATTATGCAGGTTTATAAAAAGATGGAGACAATGGAAAATGGTGATATGCTGGAGGTAACTGCAACCGACCCCGGATTTATGCAGGATATTAAAGCCTGGGCCAAAAATACTGGCAATACAGTCTTAAGAATTGAAGAATTAGCTGATAAAATTGAAGTTACCCTTTTAAAAGGAAAGTATGAGGGTAGTCAGCAGGAAAAAGACGCGGTTCAAAATACAGTTTCTCAACCAGTTCAGAAAGGAAAGACAATGGTAGTCTTTAGTGGGGAACTTGATAAGGCAATAGCGTCATTTATTATTGCCAATGGAGCGGCTGCTATGGGTAATCAGGTAACCCTCTTCTTTACTTTCTGGGGACTAAATATTTTAAGAAAAGATGGTCCTGTTAATGCTGATAAGAATATGATGGAGAAGATGTTTGCTAAAATGATGCCTCAGGGCAGTAAAAATCTTCCTCTTTCCAATATGAATATGATGGGAATTGGACCCAAAATGATCAGAGGAATTATGGAGAAAAAAGGTGTGGATTCTCTGGAAGAATTGATTGAAAATGCTGTGGATAATGGAGTGAGACTTGTTGCCTGTCAGATGACAATGGATATGCTGGGAATTAAAAAAGAAGAATTAATTTCTGGAGTTGAAGTTGGAGGAGTGGCAACTTTCTTAGGCTCAGCCGATGAATCTAATATGAGCTTATTTATTTAAATAAGAAAAGATATTTGAATTTAACCCCGGGCAAAGATTAACTTAATCTTTGCCCGGGGTTTTATAACTTATTATTAAATATAATTGAAAACTTATAATTATTTTCTAGAAAAAATTATCAAGTTTTCATATTCTTTCTTTTTTCCATCCTGACAAAAATATTTCTAAATTTTAACCACAGCCAGATTGAAGCTGGTAAAATACTGGCTGCCTCTGAAATTGGAAAAGCAAACCAGAGATATTCTAAACCGAAATAATGGCCCAGTAAATACATTACTGGAAGTAAGACAACAATCTGTCTTAAAAATGAGAAAATAAGACTGGGAAATCCATTGCCCAGCGCCTGAAAAGTAGTTGAAATAATTATTGCTGGACCAATAACAGGAAAAGCAATACTTATTTTCTTCAGGGCATTTGTACCTATTCTGAGCAGTTCAGGATCACTATTAAACATTTTAATTAATAGTTCGGGAACAGTTTGGAAAATGATAAAACCAGTTGTGGTAAAAGCAACTGCAACTAATAGGGTTGACTTAAAAGTTTTTTTCATTCTTTCTGGATTATTATGGCCGTAATTATAGCCCATAATCGGCATATAACCCTGATTGAGACCAAAAACAGGCATAAAAACAAAGGACTGGAGTCTGAAATAAATTCCGGCTGCTGCAATTGCAGTACTGCCAAATCCAGCCAGGATTCTGTTCATCCCTCCGAGCATAAAGCTGGCTAAAAACTGCATCACCATTGCCGGGAAACCAACTACATAAATATCTTTTATTATTTGCAGATCAAAAGAAAAATCTTTTAAAGAAATCTGTAGTTCATTTTTTTTACTGAAAAGCAGAATATAAATTAAAAAACTTCCGCTGATAATTCTGGCAGCAACTGTTGCAATTGCGGCTCCAGCGACTCCCATTTCAGGGAAAATCCAGATTCCAAAAATCAAAAAGGGGTCAAGAATGATATTAATGATTGAACCAATCAGCATGGCGACCATCGGTGTAAAAGTATTTCCCTCTCCCCGCAGGATATTATTGCTGATCATTGGGAAGAACATGGCTGTTGAACCAATAAGAATAATTTTGATATATTCACTTCCCATCTTAATCAAATTAGCTTCACTGGTAAATAACTGCAGAATTTGATCAGCAAATAATAAGCCTAAAATTGCGACTAAAACTCCGTAAAAAAGAGAAAGCATAATACTGTGTTCAGCTGCATTAACAGCCGCATGGTTATTATTTTCACCCAGGCGTCTTGAAATTAAAGAACTGGCTCCAACTCCGGTACCAACTCCAATTCCAATTAAAATAATTTGAATCGGAAAAGCCAGTGAAAGTGCAGATAAAGCATCAGTACTGATTCTACCAACATAAATACTATCTACCACATTATAAAGAGCCTGAATTGCCATTGCTATAATTGAAGGGACAGAAAGCCTCATTAAAAGTGGAATTATTGCCTCTGTACCAAGTTTTTGAGAATTACTCTGCATCTTAATTTCCTCCAGTTAATTATCATTTAATATAAGTTGTTAAAAAAGATATTAAAGGTATACTTAATGCGGCCATCAAAGTAGATAAAAAGAGACTTTCTGCTGCAAAAATATAATTACCCTCATATCTTTCAGCGAAAATTACTCCATTGGCAGCTGCAGGCATGGCAATCTGCAAAACTAGAATAGTTCTAATTGGGTCAGCAATCTTAAAAAAGTTTAAAATCAAAATTGCTGCTGCAGGAATTAATAATAATTTTAAAGTCGAATAAGCGATTATGTTTAAATCTTTAAAAATCCCTGAAATTTTAATCTGAGCCAGACCGCTGCCGATAACCAGCATTGAAAGAGGAAAGGTAGCCTCTGCCAGCATGTCTACTGCTGTCATCACAGCAGTCGGGAGCTTGATCCCAGTTAACATTAAAAACAGACCAATGATGATTGCAATTACTCCATTATTTAAAATGTCTCTTAAATTGATTTTTTTAATCTAATTGTCACGCAAAAAGAGACTGGTACCATAAGTCCACAGAAAAACATTAAAAACCACCACTCCAATTGAACCAAAAAAGATGCCGTTCTCAGGAAATATAACATCTATTACTGGCAGTCCCATATACCCAACATTACCAAAAATAAGGAAAAACTTAAGAACTAATTTTTTATCTTTTGAAATGGGAAAAAACTTTGTAATTATTGAAGCCAGAACTATTAATATCAGATAAAAAGCAATCCAGTATAAAAATAAATTAAAAAAATCTCCCAGCATTTTAGCATTAATATTGATCTGTAGTGAGGAAATTAGCATAGCAGGTAGAATCAGATCTAAAAGCAGCTTAGAAATGGCTCCAGTTTCTTTCTGATCTAAGTGCTTGCTGCGTCTGAGAAAATAACCGACAGCAATTAGTAAAAATAATGATATTATTTGAGTGATCACAACCTGAAAATTCAAAAAACTGCCTCCTCCTGAAGTAGCTTTAAATTAAGAAGATATTTTAAAATTTATAATTAAATTTGTTTATAATTCATAAATATTCTATCAAATAATTCTACCACAGAAGCATTGAGCTGTAAAGCCAGCTTGATAAGCAGTAGTTTTTTGTGATAGAGTGAAAGTCTGCTCGCAAACCTCGAGGGCTTGCCCGAGGAAAGAGAAGACGGTTTTGAATTTTAAGTATTATGTTTAACTATTAAATATTCTAAAAATAAAAACAAATGTTTGTTTAACCTCTTTGTTTATGGTATAATACCTGTGAGGAGGTGCAAGCATGACAGACAAAAATATTATAAGAGAATAAGGATATAAGTTCAGGCTATATCCTAATAAAAAACAAAAAATATTAATAAATAAATCAGTTGGTTGTACAAGGTATATATATAATCATTTTCTTGCAAAAGCTAAAGCAGATAAATATAAAACATATACTGAATATTCCAGGCAGCCAGCTCTGTAATAACTGCGGCTATAAAAATGAAAAAGTTAAAGATCTAAAAATAAGAAAATGGAAATGCCCTGAATGTGGAGAAGTTCATGACAGGGATATTAACGCTAGTGTTAATATTTTAAATGAGGGATTAAAAATACAAAAGGCAAGTTAGAAGATATACCGTAGGACTTACGGGATTTTAAGCCTGTGGAGATGGTGGGTTAGCACTTCTAAGAAGCAGGAATCCTCGAGGGCTTGCCCCGAGGAGGGTCAAAAACTTGATAGGGATAAGTTAATAATAATTTTATAGAGGAGTGCCAATTTTGAGAAAAGGTGAAATTAAAACTTTTAGAATAGAAGATTTAGCCCACGGTGGGGACGGTGTAGCCAGAGCGGAAAATGGAATGGCTGTTTTTATCTCCCTTACTTTACCGGGTGATCTGGTAAAAGCTAAAATAACTAAGATTAAAAAGGATTATGCTTTTGCTAAACTAATAGAAGTGGTGGAAGCTGGAGAAGGCAGGACTAAAGCTCCCTGTCCGGTATATAATGAGTGTGGAGGCTGCCAGCTCCAGCATATAAACTATAAAAAAGAACTGGAGTTTAAAAAGAATAATATTAAGCAGTTAATCAATCGAATAGCAGAGATTGAAGATTTTAAATTAAGAGATGTACTGGCTGCAGATGACGACTTTCGCTATCGCAATAAGGCTCAATTTCCACTGGCGTTAAATGAAGATGATCAGATAACTGCCGGTTTTTATAAAAGAGGAAGTCATGATATTGTTCCCAACCATAACTGCTTAATTCAGCATCCTTTAATCAACAGAATTTTAAGAATAACTTTAAAAGAATTAAATAAATTTCAGATCAGTGTCTATAATGAAAATACTCTGCAGGGACTTTTGCGGCATCTGGTGATTAGAGTCGGTACCTGCACCAATCAGGCTCTGCTGGTAATGGTCACCAATGGTGATGATTTTATCGATAAGAATTTAATTGCCAGGACTTTAATGCGCAAGATTCCAGAACTGAAGGGTGTAGTTCAGAATATTAATAATCAGAATACCAATGTGATTTTTGGTAAAGAAGATATACTATTAGCAGGAGAAAATAAAATTACTGAATATATTGGTAAGACAGGATATTTAATTTCTGCCCGATCATTTTTTCAGGTTAATACTATGCAGGCTCAAAAGTTATATGATACTGCAGCAGATTATATCGGAGATGATCACGGTGCTAGAGTAGTCGATGCCTTTTCTGGTACCGGCAGTATTGCACTTTATCTTGCCGACAGGGTAGAAAAGGTATATGCAGTGGAATCTTTAAAAGCAGCTGTTAAAGATGCCAGAGCCAATGCTGAACTAAATAATATTAATAATGTAGATTTTGAGCTGGGGCTGGTGGAAGATAAGCTGCCAGAAATTATAGAAAGAGATCAAATTGATTCAATTATCTTTGATCCCCCCCGAAAAGGACTGGATGAAAAAACTATTCAGCTGCTGCTTGCTAATGAGATAAAAAAAATAATCTATATTTCCTGTAATCCTGCTACTCAGGCCAGGGATTTAAAAAGTTTAAAAGAAAAATATAGACTGCTTGAAATCCAGCCTGTAGACCTTTTCCCACAGACTTATCATATAGAGTCTGTGGCATTATTAGAACTAAAAAATTAAAATAAAAAGCTTATAGCTGCTTAAATTAGCGTTATGCTGCTTTTAGCAGCCTTAGATTGTAAATTAATAACTTGCTAAATGACTTTAATTTATGATATATTATTATAAAGTTGGATTTTACTTTAAAATAAAGAGAAACTCCATAACTGGAGGTTAAATTATGAATTTATTTTTATTAATTATATTTGTACTTGTTGGAGCTGCCGGACTTGTTTATAATGTTGACTCTGGAGTCTTTATTGGTCTGGGATTAATTCCCTGGCAGATATTAAAAATTAAGTTAAAGCGAAAATTTGTTTTAACTGCCATAATTATTAGTTCAACTGCTGGTCTTGGCTATTTCATCTATCATTCTAAATGGTTAATAGCTGCTTTGTTTGTTTTTATCCAGCTTTATAATTACTGGGGATATTTAAATATTGTCAATGAATAAAAATTAAATTTTAAAAAAGGATATGAAGGAGGAATAAAAATGCCGACATATTTATATGAGTGTGAAAAGTGTGGAAGATTTGAAGAATTTCAAAATATTAATGATGATGCTTTAGAGGAATGCCCTGAATGCAGTGGTGAAGTTAAAAGGATTATTGGTTCACCCGGGATAATTTTTAAGGGATCTAATTTTTATGTTAATCAGGATAAAAAGGATTCAACTAAGGCTAAAGAAAATAAGAGTGAAAAAGTTTCTTAAAGCTATTTATTTAGCTATTTAGAAAGTATTAGCTAAATGAACTAAAAATCACACAAATAAGCCGGCCTTAGTGCCGGTTTTAATTTTTCCTGGCACCTTATAAAAAAGAAAGTGGGTAAGCAGATGACCATTGTAGCTGCAAAAAAATGTGAGACATATCAAACAGAAGAATTGACTGAAAAAATGAGTTTGCTGCTGGAGGAACTTGGTGGACTTAAGAGATTTGTTAATTCTGGTGATCGGGTAGTTTTAAAAACCAATCTTTTAATGGGGAAGTCTCCCGAAGCAGCAGTAACCACCAATCCAAAGTTTATTAGAGTGCTGTCTAGAATGCTCAAAGAAATTGGAGCAGAGGTGGTGATTGCTGACAGCCCAGGTGGCCCTTTTAATGATAAGCTGCTGAAAAGAGCCTATCAAAAATCAGGTCTTTATCAGCTGGCTAAAGCAGAAAATATTGAACTAAATTATAACACTGATTCCAGAAAACATGAATATCAAGCAGGTAAGATAAATAAATCTTTTCAGCTGGCATCTTATTTGGAAAATGCTGATCTGGTAATTAACCTGCCGAAGTTAAAAACTCACGGCTTAACAATGTATACTGGAGCAGTTAAAAATCTATTTGGCTGTATTCCTGGAGTCTTAAAAGCAGAGTATCATTTAAGAATGCAGTCTGTTTATGATTTTTCGAGAATGTTAAATGATCTGGCAGGGCTGGTGGCACCAGAATTGACAATAATGGATGCAGTTGTAGGTATGGAAGGGGAGGGTCCTTCTAATGGACGGCCAAAGCACTTTAATTATTTACTGGCATCAACTTCTCCCTATTATTTAGATCTGGCAGCAGTTAGCCTGCTGGGAATTAATCCGGAGGAGAAAGTTCCTTCGATTAAGGCAGCTCTGGCAGATGGGATATTAAAAAAAGTAAATTTAGAGCTCAGGGGTGATCAGCTCCAGGCTCCTGCTGAAGTAGAGATTCCAAAAATTGAAAAGGAAAATAATTTGCTTGATGCAAGATTGCCTGATTTTTTATCAGATGTTTTAGAAAAATTTCTGCGTCCCAAACCAGTCTTTAAAGCAGATAAATGTATTGGCTGCAGGACCTGTGCTGAAAACTGTCCCCCTGAGGCAATTACAATGATGAATAATTTTCCAGAAGTGGATTTAGAAGAATGTATTCGCTGTTTCTGCTGCCAGGAGCTCTGCCCATATGATGCTGTTGAAATTAAATATCCACTGCTGGCAAAGTTGTTTTTTTCAAACTAATGGAGGTTTAATAACTAATGAAGATTGGAGTTGTTTCAGATACACACCTGCCCAATACAGGTAAAGATTTTCCGGAAGAATTGATAAAAGAATTAAAAAAAGTAGATTTGATAATTCATGCTGGTGACCACTGTGAATTAAGATTTTTAAATAAGTTAAAGTCAATTGCAGAAGTTAAAACAGTTGCTGGGAATAGAGATAGTTATCAATTACAGAAGAAGTTAAAAGATAAGATTACTTTTGAAGCAGGTGGGAAGAAGATTTCTGTTATTCACGGCCATCAGTTTCGGGGTAGAAATATTTTGCAGGGATTAAATTACAGTTTTGTTGACAGTGATATTATTGTTTTTGGACATACACACCGACCTTTTAATGAAAGAGTTAGTGATAAACTATTTTTTAATCCAGGTTCACCTACTGATAAACGCCTGGAAAAAAACTATACATTTGGTATAATAGAGATTGAAGAAGAAATAAAAGCTGAAATTAAAATTTTGAAGGAGGAATCTTAATGTCAGTACATGATACAGCTAGAAGACTACAGAGAAAATTAAAAAATTCTGATCAATATCAAAATTACCTTGAACTGCGTAAAAAGGTAATGGCCAAAGAAGGTTCAAAAAAAATGCTGCGTGATTATCAGAATTTGATGATGGAAATGCAGACAAAAAGAATGTCTGGAGAAGAATTAAGTGAGGAAGACAAAGAAAAATTGCAGAACCTGCAGAATTTTATTGAGATTAATAATAATGTAAAAAAATATTTAGAAGCAGAGTATGCCTTAAGCCAGACAATCCAGGATATTCAAAAGATAATTTTTTCTGACATTGAAGTGGGAATCCCAGAAGAAGAATTGAATTCAGAAAAAGATGAATCAGAAGTCGAAACTGAATAGTAAATCATAAATAAAAAAAGCATCCCTTTTGAGGATGCTTTTAAAATCTTTTTTTAGTATTAAAGGCTTAAAACTTTTTGAATAATTAAACAGGTTTTACTTCCTTAACGCCATCAACATTCTGTTTTAAAGTTCTCTCGATACCATTTTTTATGGTTAAGGTTGACATAGGACAACCACTGCAGGCTCCTAAAAGCTTAACTTTAACAACACCATCTTCAGTAACTTCGACGAGTTCAACATCTCCACCATCAGCCTGAAGACTTGGTCTGATTTTATCAATATATTTTTGTACTTCTTCTTTCATTCTTGCACCTCCTAAATTGACATTTGATTATATTATACAAAAAAACTCAAGATTTTACAAGCCTAAATTTAAAGGAATGGTTTAAATGTCCAATTTTGTCCATCTTCACAATCATACAGCCTTCAGTCTGCTGGATGGAGTAATTAGAGTGGATTCGCTGATTAAAAAGACAAAAGAATATGAAATGCCAGCTGCTGCTATTACTGATCATGGAGTACTCTATGGGATGATTGATTTTTATCGAAAGGCAAAAAAAGAGGGGATTAAGCCGATAATTGGGGCGGAAGTTTATCTTGCTCCCGGCAGCCGCTTTGAAAAAAGCAGGAAGCGCTATCATCTGGTACTGCTGGCTCAAAACAAGCAGGGCTATCACAATCTAATTCAGCTGGTTTCCAAAGCGTGGCTGGAAGGTTTTTATTATAAACCCCGAGTTGATAAAGAGCTGCTGGCAGAGTACAGTCAGGGCATAATCTGTTTATCTGCCTGTCTGCAGGGGGAGATTCCTCAGCTTTTGCTTAACGGCAACTATGATCTGGCTAAAAAGGCAGTTTCTGACTATCAGGCTATTTTTGGCAGTGAAAGTTTCTTTTTAGAACTGCAGGACCACAATCTTCAGAAAGAAAAAGAGGCAACACAGGGTTTATTAAGACTGAGCCGAGAAGAAAACATTCCGGCTGTTGTAACAAATGACAGTCATTATTTAAATAAAGAAGATGCTGAATTGCAGGATATTTTGCTGGCCCTGCAGACTGGAACCACTGTCGATGATGAAAACAGGATGACCTTTAGCGGGGAGGAATTTTACTATAAGTCTCCAGCTGAGATGAGAAAACTTTTTCCTAATTTTGAGTCTGCCTACCAGAATACGGTTAAAATTGCAGATAGAGTAGAACTTGATCTTGATTTTAATCATTTTTATCTACCCGATTATCCTGATTTAGGGGAAGAGAAATCGCCTGAGGATCTTTTGAAAAAATTGTGTTTTAAAGGTTTGAAAACAAAGAAGATGGATTCTAATCAACAGGCAGTAGAGAGGCTTAAATATGAGCTTAGAATAATATTTGAAATGGGTTATGCAGCTTATTTTTTAATAGTCTATGATTTTGTTAAGTATGCAGAAGATAATGGAATAATGGTCGGGCCGGGGCGAGGTTCAGCTGCCGGGAGCCTGGTGGCTTATCTCTTAAATATAACCAAGGTTAACCCTTTAAAATATGGACTGATTTTTGAGCGCTTTCTAAATCCAGAGCGGGTAACAATGCCGGATATCGATATTGATTTTGACGAGAACCGGGATCAGATCATCGAATATGTAAAGGAAAGATATGGAACCGAAAGAGTTGCTCAGATTGGAACCTTTGGTACCATGGCTGCACGGGCGGCAGTCAGAGATGTCGGGAGAGTGCTGGCTATTCCCTATGGTAAAGTTGATCGGGTAGCAAAGCTAATTTCTTCTCGAAAGGGAATAGAGCAGTCTGTTAAAGATCAAAATAAACTACAAGAGCTTTACCAGAATGATGGAGAAATCAAAGAATTGCTTGACTATGCCCGTGGGGTAGAGGGCCTGCCCCGCCATATTTCAACTCATGCAGCTGGAGTAATCATCGGGGCTGAGCCGCTTGCTCAATTGGTACCTCTTCAAAAGCAGGATGAGAGCGTAATTACTCAGCTGCCGATGGGAGATTTGGAAGCACTGGGACTTTTAAAGATGGATTTTTTAGGTTTGCGAAATTTAACAGTGATTAAAAACACTTTACAATTAATCGAGGAGCGCCGCGGTAAAAAACTAGATATTGATAATCTTCCCCTTGATGATCAGGAAGTATATGAATTTTTATCTACAGGTAAAACAGCCGGTGTTTTCCAGATGGAGTCCTATTTATTTCAATCTTTAAATAGAAAGATGAAGCCGGATCGCTTTAATGATCTGATAGCCATGCTGGCTCTGGGACGGCCGGGACCACTGGGGAGTAATATTGTTGATGATTTCATTGATATCAGGCACGGCAAAAAAGAGGCTGAGTATCTACATCCTAAATTAAAGCCGATTTTAGAAGAAACTTTTGGCATGATTTTATATCAGGAACAGGTAATGGAGATTGCAAGTGCTCTGGCCGGATACAGTATGGGGGAAGCTGATCTTTTGCGCCGGGGGATGGGAAAAAAGAAACTAAAACTTGTTGCTGCAGAAAGAGAAAAATTTGTTAAGGGTGCGGTGGAGCGAGGTATTGCAGAAGCTACCGCTCAGGAGATTTTTGATCAGATGGAGTATTTTGCGGGCTATGGTTTCAATAAGTCACATTCCACTGCCTATGCTTTTTTGGCCTATCAAACTGCTTATTTAAAATATCATTATCCAGAAGAATTTATGGCTGCCCTTTTTTCTTCAGTCATGGGAAATCAGGATAAAATCTCAGATTATATTAAAGCTTCCCGGGAAATTGGACTCGAAATTCTGCCGCCAGACATTAATCAAAGCTGTCATGATTTTACTGCTGAAGCTGAGGGTAAAGTCCGCTATGGTTTAAAGGCAATTAAAAATGTAGGATCAGCTGCAATTAGCGCTTTGATTAAAGCCAGGGAAGAAAAAGAATTCAGTTCTTTACTTGATTTTCTCAAGCGGGTTGATATTTCTGCAATCAACGTCCAGAGTCTGGAGGCCTTTATTAAAGCAGGTGCCTTTGATCAGATTGCTGTCAGCAGAGCTTCACTGCTTTTAAATTATGAGGATTTATATAATAAGTATAATAATTTATCAAAACATCGAGCCCAGGGACAGCAGTCATTTGCAGAGTTATTTGAAGATCAGAATGAGTTTATGGAAGAGGATTTAAATTATACTGAGGTTGATGAATTGAAAACTGAAACTATTTTAGAGCAGGAAAAGGAATTTCTGGGAATCTATCTTTCAGCACATCCTTTAGATCAGTATCAGGAAAAACTTAAATATTTAAAAACTTATTCGTTAGCTGAAGTTATTGATGCTTCCGAAGGCCAGAAGGTTTTAACAGCAGCTTATTTAATTAATTATAAGGAACACATAACAAAGCGGAACAATAAAATGGCCTTTTTAACAGTCAGTGACCGAGATGATAAGATAGAGGTTATAGTCTTTTCTGATCTTTTTAGAAAAATTAATTTTGATTTAAGAGAAAATAAAGGTCTTTTGATTTATGGAGAAAAAAGTGATGGACAGCTGATTGCTAAAAAAATAATTTCTTTAAATCAAAAATTGCTCTTGATGAACATTTCGGAGCTTTCTCAAAGAAGAATTGCTAAACTAAAAAGATATTTGCTAAAAAAAGAAGGTAATGTACCGGTTCTGTTGAAAAGAAATAATAAGCTGATAATTACTGCTGATAAGTATAACATTGACAGCAGTCAGCAGACCCAAACTGAACTGTCTCGGGCGATGAAAAAATCTGAGTATAAATTTCTTTAAGATTGGAAATGTTTTTAGTTTCTTTGACTCTGAGTCGAATAAATTTTAAAATGTAGCTAAACTTTGTGTTAAAAATGTCAAAATTTCTTGACAATGCTTTTTTGCTTATTATATTATTAAGTGGATAAAGGAGGAAAAATTATGGATGTTAATGCTGATTATATTTTAATTAAGGCTCTAGAAGATGGAGTTACAATTATTGGTTTAACCAGAGGGAAAGATACCAAATTTAATCATACAGAAAAATTGGATAAGGGAGAAATCCTGGCTGCTCAGTTTACCGAAAATGTTTCTGCAATGAAAATTAGAGGTAAAGCTGAGATTATGAGCAAGCACGGTAAAGTGAATTCTGAAGGCAAATAAAGGCTTTGTTTTCTGATCTATTCGGGTCAGAATTTGAAAGGAGCTTATAAATGTGGCAGGTAGTATATATAGCTTCCTCAAAAGAGGAAGCTGATAATATTTTAAAAATTATGGAAAAAGAAGGCTTTATGGTTCAGGTTGATGATGCCGGATCTGGTAGTTATCAGATCAAGGTACCGGCAATTGAAGCTGAAGAAGCCTATTCCTGTTTACATAAAAATTTTTAATTGGAGGTATAGTAATGAAAAAAGTCGCAGTACTGACAAGTGGAGGAGATGCTCCAGGAATGAACCCTGCTATCAGATCAGTAGTTAGAACAGCTATCTACAAGGGTCTGGAAGTAGTTGGAGTAAGACATGGTTATAAAGGTTTAATTGAAAAAGATTTTTTTCCAATGCAGAGAGGTTCAGTTGCAGATATTGTTCAGCGTGGTGGTACAATTTTACTTTCGGCACGCTGTGATGAGTTTAAGACAGAAGAGGGCAGAAAAAAGGCTTATGCTAATATGAAAGAAGAAGGCATAGATGCCCTGGTTGTGATTGGTGGAGATGGTTCTTTAAAAGGTGTCCAGAAGATCAATGCTGAGAGTGATATCAAAGCAGTAGGTATCCCCGGCACAATCGATAATGACCTGTCCTGCACTGATTATACAATTGGTGTTGACACAGCTATGAATACTATTTTAGATGCAATCAATAAGATTCGAGATACAGCCACCTCACATGAAAGAACATTTGTAATCGAATGTATGGGGCGTGATTCCGGTTATCTGGCCTTAATGACAGGTCTGGCTGGAGGAGCAGAATATATTCTGGTTCCAGAAATTGATTTTACACCACAAGAAGTTTGTGATAAAATTACACAAGGATTTGACAGAGGTAAGTTACACAGTCTAATTTTAATTGCCGAAGGAGTTAAGGCTCCATTTGCTGATTTAAGTGAATATAACGGCAGTCCCGGAATGGCAATGGGAGATTTAATTAGAGAAAAAACTGGTATGGAAACCAGAGTAACTATTTTAGGTCACCTGCAGCGTGGTGGAAGTCCAACCGCTACAGATAGAATCGTTGCCAGCCGCATGGGTGCTAAAGCAATTGACTTATTATTAGAGGGTAAAAGAGATAAAATGGTCAATTATAAAGATAACTCAATCGGTTACTGTAAGATTGACGATGCAATTAAAAAGACTGAAACAATAAATATGGATATTTATGAGCTAGCAAATATTTTATCAATGTAAGTTAATAATTGGGAGGTTAATATGAGAAAAACGAAGATAGTATGTACTTTAGGTCCAGCAACAAATGATAAAGAAATAATTAAAGAAGTAGTAGAGGCGGGAATGAATATTGCCCGGATGAACTTCTCTCATGGAGATCATGATGAACACAAACAGAGAATTGATATGGTTAAAGAAGCAGAAAAGGAAACAGGTAAAACTGTAGGTTTAATGCTTGATACCAAAGGCCCTGAAATTAGAACTGGAGAAATGAAGGGTGACAAGATTCAGCTGGAAGCAGGTACTGAGCTTGTTATTTCTAAAGAAGATGTTGAAGGTACCCCGAAGAAAATTTCTGTGTCCTATAAAGATTTAGCTGAGGACATGGAAGTTGGTAATGAAATTTTAATTGATGATGGCCTAATTGGCCTGGAAGTTACAGCAATCGATGGTGATGATGTAGTAACTAGAGTAGTTAATGGTGGAGAGCTTGGTTCCCGCAAAGGTGTTAACCTGCCGGGAGTTAAGGTAAGCCTGCCTGCTTTAACAGAAAAAGATATTTCTGATATTCGTTTTGGTGTAAGCCAGGGAATCCATTTTATTGCAGCTTCCTTTGTTCGTAAAGCAAGTGATGTTATTGAAATCCGTAAAATTTTAGAAGAAAGCGGAGATGAAGACATCTTTATTATTGCAAAAATTGAAAATCAGGAAGGTGTAGAAAACCTTGATGATATTTTAGAAGTAGCAGATGGAATTATGGTTGCCCGTGGTGACCTGGGAGTAGAAATTCCACCAGAAAAAGTACCAATAGTTCAGAAGATGATGATCAGAAAGTGTAATGAGGCATCAAAACCTGTTATTACCGCAACTCAAATGCTGGATTCTATGATCAGAAATCCTCGTCCTACAAGAGCTGAGGCTTCTGATGTTGCTAATGCTATTTATGATGGAACAGATGCAACAATGTTATCTGGAGAATCTGCAGCCGGTAAATATCCTGTAGAATCAGTAAAAACAATGGCACAGATTGCTCTGGAAGTTGAAAACTCTGAAAGTTACAAAGAAAAATTTGCAGGTAAATATGAATTTGCAGCTGATTCTGTAACTGCTGCAATCTCACTTGCTACCTGTCAGACTTCCGAAGAACTGGGAGCAGAAGCTATTATTACCTCTACCGGTTCAGGTCTAACAGCCCGTACAGTTTCTAAATATAGACCTCAGACACCTATTATTGCCGTTACTCCAAATAAGAGAGTATTACATCAGCTGGCAATGACCTGGGGAGTTTCTCCATTATTAGCAGCCAGAAGTTCTACAACTGATGAAATGATGGAAAATGCTGTTTCAACCGCTTTAAATCATGAATTAATTGAAGAAGGAGACTTAGTTACAATTACTGCTGGTACTCCTGTTGGTATTTCTGGTACAACTAACTTAATTAAAGTTGATGTTGTTGGTAAACCAGTTGCTAATGGTCAGGGAGTTGGCAAAGGTATTGTAGTTGGTCCTGCTAAGTTAGTTAAGACAGCAGAAGAAGCAATGGATAAAATTGAAGAAGGAGACATTATGATTGCTCCGATGACTGACCGTGACTTTGTACCTGCAATGAAGAAAGCAGCTGCAGTAGTCACCTACAGTGGAGGCTTAACCTCACATCCAGCTATCGTTGGTCTAAACATTGGTATTCCTGTAGTAGTTAATACAGGTGATATCAGTGATGACTTTAAAGATGGTGAAACAATCACTGTAGATGGAGTAAGAGGCTTAGTCTACAGAGGTCAGGCACATCTTAAGTAAATCTAAATAAAATATAAAAATAAGTCGAGGGCGAATATTATTTCGTCCTCTTTATTTGTCTCTGGGGGATAATCAAAAGTTTAATTTAACAGGAAATCTAATTTATTTGCTATTTTTTTACCTCAGCACTTTACAACAATAAAGTAATAAAGTATAATAGAGTAAAATAAGTCGAGGGGGAAGAAAATTGAAAAGAAATTTATTTAATATTTTTGTAGTAGTTGTGTTAGCATTACTTTTAGTCGGTGGAAATGTTATGGCTGAGGATTCCTTAGCTGAAATTAAAGAAAAAGGTACAATGGTAGTTGGACTTGATGATAGTTTTCCACCTATGGGTTTTAGAGATGAAAGTGGAGAAATTGTCGGTTTTGATATAGATCTGGCTAAAGAAGCAGCCAAAAGAATTGGTGTAGATGTTGAATTTAAGGCTGTAGACTGGGATGGTGTAATTCTAAGTCTTAAAAATGGTATGATTGATGTTATCTGGAATGGTTTAACAATTACACCTGAGCGGGAAGAGAGTATTGATTTCAGCCAGCCTTATCTAGAAAATTCGCAGAGTATTGTGGTTCAGGCTGACAGTGAGATTGAAACTAAAGCTGATTTAGCCGGAAAAACTATTGGTATCCAGCTGGGAAGTAGTGCAGTAAGTGCAGTAGAATCTGAGCCAGAAGTAATGGCCACTTTCGAAGAATTACGTAAGTTTTCCAATAATACTGAAGCTTTAATGGATCTGCAGACAGGTAGAATTCAGGCTGTAGTTTTAGATGTGATTGTGGGCCGCTATTATATGAGTCAGCGTCCAGGTCAGTTTAAAGTTCTGGAAGATGATTTTGGTGGCGAACAGTATGGAGTTGGTGTTCGTGATGGTGCCGATTCATTTAGAGAAGCTTTAAATTCTGCTTTAGATGAAATGATTGCAGATGGTACAGCAGCAGAAATTTCGGAAAAATGGTTTGGCGAGGACATTGTTCTTAAGTAGGAGGCATTTATTTGTTTGATTATATAATTAACGTATCAGGATATATACTGGAAGGTAGCATTGTTACCTTCCAGCTCTATTTTGTAACAGCAATATTTTCAGTGATTGTTGGTATTGCGGGAGCTTTAGGAAAAATTTCTAAAATACCTCTACTGGAATCAATTCTGTCACTTTATACCTGGATTTTTAGAGGTACACCTTTACTTTTACAGCTCTTTTTTGCTTATTATGGTCTGCCTGTGCTGGGGATAACTTTACAGCCGTTTCCGGCTGCAGCCTTAACTTTTATTATCAATTATGGAGCTTATTTTACTGAAATATTCCGAGGTGGCATTGAATCAATTGATGAAGGGCAGTACGAAGCTGCCAAGGTGCTGGGTATGAACTACAGACAGACAATGAGCAGAATTGTAATTCCACAGACTGTAAAAAGAGTACTGCCAGCAACCAGTAATGAAGCGATTAACCTGGTTAAGGATAGTGCCCTTATTGCTGTCATTGGACTTGGTGACCTGCTTCGTGCGGCTAAGGTTGCTGTAACAAGAGATTTTTCTATAATTCCTTTTATCATAGCTGCAGTTTTTTATTTAATAATTAGTTCAGTTATTGTTACAGTTTTCCGCAAATTAGAAGAAAAATATTCTGTTTACGAATAGGTGATAGGTTTGGAAATGATAAAAGCAAAAGAAATTTACAAAAATTTTGGTGAACTGGAAGTGCTAGCTGGTGTATCTTTTGAGGTGCAGCAGGGGGAAGCCATTTCTATTATTGGTCCTTCAGGCTCAGGTAAGAGTACACTTTTACGTTCACTGATCGGCCTGGAAGAAATAAATTCAGGTGAATTATATATTGAAGGAATTTCGGTTAAAGAATCAGGAAAAAAGGCTTACGAAAAAATGGGAATGGTTTTTCAGGGTTTTAATCTTTTTCCTCACAAAACGGTGCTCGGAAATTTAATAGAAGCACCGATGGTTGTAAAAGGTGAAAAGAAAGCTAAGGCTGAAGCCAAGGCGGAAACACTTTTAGAAAAGGTTGGATTATCTGAAAAAAAGGACAGCTATCCGGCCCAACTTTCTGGAGGTCAGAAACAGAGAGTGGCAATAGCAAGAGCCCTGGCTATGGAGCCAGATATAATGTTATTTGATGAGCCAACTTCTTCTCTGGACCCGGAGCTGGTAGGTGAAGTTTTAACAGTTATCAGGGATTTAGCGGAAGAGAATATAACTATGCTAATTGTGACCCACGAAATGGGTTTTGCCAGAGATGTTTCAGACCGAGTATTTTTTATGGATCACGGGAAAATAATTAGTGATACTGTTCCTGAAAAAATATTTGTTAACCCTGGATCTGAAAGGATTCAGAGCTTTTTAACAAAAATATTAAGTCAAAACTAAGGCTCCCCTGGGGGAGCTTTTTTTAATTGATATTTGCTTTTAGACTCAAGGCCTGTTAAAATGTTTACAGATAATTAATAGCTAGTTAATGTATTATTAACCTGACTTCTATAAGCTAATAAGTAAAATAACGAAGGGAAGTGTTAATGTGTTAAAAATTAATACAGATTTGCATACTCATACAGTTGCAAGCGGTCATGCTTATTCCACAGTTGACGAGATGGCAAAGGGAGCCTTTACTAAGGGGATTAAATTAATAGCAATCACTGACCACGGTCCTCAGATGCCTGGAGGTCCTCACATCTATCATTTTGGAAATATATCAATAGTGCCTGATAAATTATATGGTGTTAGAATAATTAAAGGTGTAGAAGCCAATATTTTAGATAAGGGTAGACTTGATCTGGAGGCAGAAGACCTGGAGCGACTTGATTTTGTTTCCGCAGGCTTACACCGTTTAACCGGTCATAATTTAAAAAATAAAAAAGCCTATACTGAGGCTACAATTAAGGCGATGGAAAATCCTTATCTCGATATGATTACTCATCCTGTCCAGAAGGAATATCCACTTGACCTGGAGAGAGTGGCGAAAGCAGCCGCTGAGAATAATGTTATTTTGGAACTTAATGCAAGTTCATATAGTCCTAAAAAAGACCATACTCGGGGCATAAAGAGTCAGTCACTAAGATTGTTAAAACTGGCAAAAGAATATGGCTTTAAGTTGGCCGTAAATAGTGATGCTCATTTTCATGATGAAATTGGAGAATATTCAAGCCTCAATTTTATTTTTGAAAGTGAAGAATTCGATAAAAACTTAATTATCAACCGCAGTCCTGAGAAAGTAATCAGTTATTTAAAAAATAGAGAAAAACGACTCGCTCAATTGAAGAAATCAGTTTAAGGAGTGTCGAAATGGAAGAACCCTATTATAAATACTCACAGTTTTTAAAAGATAAATATGGCAAAAAAACATACAAATTACCTGTAAATCTACCAACAACCTGCCCCAATCGTGATGGTAATTTTGCCAGTGAAGGCTGCTATTTTTGCGGAGAAGAGGGGGCAGATTTTGAAATGCTGCCTGATGATATGTCAGTCCGGAAGCAGCTGCTGGAAAACAGAGAATATATAGGTGAGCGCTATGGTGTTGATCAATTTATAGCCTATTTTCAAAATTACACCAACACCTATCTGCCTATTGATAAGTTAAAAGAATACACAAAGGAAGCAGCCGAGGTTGAAGGAGTAGCAGCTGTTTATTTTTCTACTAGACCGGATGCAATTAATGAAAGATATATTTCGGCTATCAAAAATTCACTGCTGGAAGTTTCTTCGGAAATAGAGCTGGCTTTTGAATTTGGTCTGCAGACTGTTAATTATAAGACTTTAAGAAAAGTCAACAGAAAGCACGGTCTGGCAGAATTTATAGATGCAGTTTTAACTGCAAAACGTTTTAAAGTTGAGGTTGGAGCCCATATGATATTAAATCTACCGGGTGATGATCGGGAAGATGTTATCGAGGGAGCCCGGGTTTTATCGGCCCTGGAAGTAAATCATGTAAAATTACATGCTCTTTTTATTCGAGAGAATTCTGTTTTTGCCAAAAAATATAAAGATGGTGAACTTAAAATCTGTTCACTTGATGAATATATTGATCGAGTAATTTTATTTTTAGAGAATCTGGCTCCCGATATTGCTGTTCAGCGACTAATTGGTAGAGCCCCTGGTGATGAATCAATTTTCGAAAACTGGAATACTCCCTGGTGGGAAATTCACGATATGATCATTAAAAGAATGAACGAACGGGGTACATACCAGGGAAGATCATATAACTATCTAAAGGGAAAGGCTCTGGCTAAGTTCTAATAAAAATATTTAGTTTGAGCTGAAAATATTGGAATTCCAGCTTGATTTCTTAAATGAAAAGTAATATAATTAAAGATAATCAAAATAATAGTATGAAGTCAATTAACAGAGTAGCAGAGGAGTGGTTTATATGACTTCAGTAATCAGAAAGGTATTTAATAATTTCAGCAGCGGTCTTGCTGATTTTAAAAATCGTTATAAATTACCGGAAGAGTTTCACAGCTCTCAGGAATTAAAAATAATGCATATTAGTGATACTCCGGAATCAATTTATTCTCATATCTATAAAATGTTAAACTACAGCCAGCCGGATGTTATTATTCATACTGGAGATTTGGTTGATAATCTAAAACTTGAAGATGCTGGTTCTGAAATAATTCCACTTTATCAGAAAAAGTCAGCTGAATTTATCAGTAATTTAGAAAAATTAACATCGGCCAGAATTATTTATGTGCCTGGTAATCATGATGACATCAGTATCATAAAAGATAATACAAAGAGAAGTGAAGTTGTTGTCGAAGGAACAATAATCGAGTTAGATGGGGTTAAGATTGGTCTGGCACATTACCCAGAAAATCTTCCTCAGAAAGCAGATATTAATCTATTCGGACATAATAAAAAGAGTGAATTTGAGAGTAAAAATAAATATCTTAATGGAATTTTAAATATCAATTATCTGCTCTTGCCTTCCAAAACAGATTATAAGGTCAATTATCCCTGGACAGTTGATCAGGGAAGGCAGTACAAAAGCTTTAATATGATTTAAATATGTAATTATTCTTAGTCAGATTTGCAAGGATCTGGCTAATTTATTTTGCTTTAAATTTTTAGAAAGTTAAAATAATTTTTAGTTAACAGGAGTGGTTTGATGAATTTTGTCCGCAGTGGTCCCCGCTACTTGTTTTTGAAAGTAAAAGATCCTAATTTGTTTTCTGAGAAACTTTCTCAAAAAACTGAGGTGAGGCGTCTTAATTTTAAGGCAGCGATTAAACTGGCGGCTGAAGAATCTGTAATAGTTTTTTTAAGTGATCAGCAAAATAAAAGTTTTAAGGTTGAAGACTCTAATCTAATTTTATATCTGCCTCTGAACTCTACTTCTCTGCTGGCGATGATTTTAAATAATGAAGAGTTAAGTCAGGCGGTAAAAAAAGTTACAGCTGGCCCGGGTCAGCTGGTTATGAGAATCCCGGAAAACGGAGAAAAAGTAATTGAGGAAATTATTGAGAATTACCAGGCAGAAAAAGTTTCAATTCTGGAAGGAATTGATAGGGGAAGTACCAACAGCACAATTATTTCCTTTACCGAACAGCCAATCAAATCTAGACTTAAATCTTTAAAAAAAGTTAGAAATAATATTTTAATAAATAAAGAGTCTACGCTTCTTTTTGAGGAGCTGCGGCGGGATGCAGTCCGGTATATTACTCACGGACTGGAAGATCATCAGTGGTCAGAACTTAAAATTAATATTTATGATTCAGATGAGCTTTATGAATTAGAATATAAGAGATTGATAACTATTTTATCAGACCTGGAAGCGGGAATAATTTTGGGAGAATCTTGGACTAAGGACCATGCCTTTGCTTTATTTTCAATAACTGCCTATCAGGTAAGACTCTTTACCTTTTTATCTCCAATTGAAATCAAAAAAATATTATTTGCTTTTGAATATAACAGTGAGGGAGAAAGACTGGTGGATTATGATCTCTTTAATAAGAGTAAAAAAATAAGCTGGTCAGAAATTTTAAATGACAGCAAGCGTCATGATCGAAAAGAACTGGCTTTTAAAATTAGAGATGAAATAATGAAGGAACTTTCGGAAACTGCCAAAAAAAATTATTTTAAAATAGAAGCAGAAATAATGAAGAAATCCTAAATTTTAAGAGCAGGAGAGCTGGCCGGGCTGAGATCTCGGCTTTTTTCTATTGAATTAAAGGCTGCATTAAGACTTTGTATAAATTATCACATATTTGCGATATATATTTTTTTGAGTTAAAATATAGTTATGGATAAGTTTAGAAAGGAGATTTTAATGCAGACAGAGAAAATAGTAGCTGATGTAGAAAAAGCCATCAGAGAATTAATAGATATAGCAAAACCTGAAGCTGGTTCAATTTTTATCCTGGGTGGAAGCACAAGTGAAATACAGGGTAAAAAAATTGGTTCAGCAACTGATTTAGATTTAGGAGATAAGATTATCAAGAAGATAATTTCAATTTTGGCAGAATTTGATCTCCACCTTGCCGTCCAGGGTTGTGAGCATATTAATAGATCCCTGGTTATTGAAAAAGAGACTCAGACCAAATATTTATTTAACGAAGTAAATGTTATCCCACACAGACGAGCTGGTGGAGCCTTTGCAGCAGCAGCATTTAAAGAATTTTCGCAGCCGGTAACTGTAGAAAATATGGAGGCAGATCTGGGGATTGATATTGGTGATGCTTTAATAGGAATGCATCTGAAAAATGTTGCAGTACCAGTTAGATTATCAATTACTGAAATAGGGGAAGCCCATCTTACCGCAGCACGAACAAGGTTGAAACTTGTTGGTGGCGTAAGGGCAGAATATAGAGATTTGTAAACAGGGGGGCTTTAACTTGAAATATTTGCACCATTTAATCGATAAATTTATACTTTCACTTTTAGGCCGCTCTTTTATAATTTTAAAAGATAAGGACTCTCGGGTTGATAAAGAATTAGCATATTTACCTGATTACTTTAATATCGCAATTGCTGTAGAAAAAAGTGGCGCTTATATTGTGTTAAAAAAAGAAGAATCAGAACTTAAATACTGCGGTTATCATTCTTCTCCTGAAAATATCGACTTAAAGATTTATTTTAAAGATGAAGAATTTGCTTATCAGGTTCTGGCTGCCAAAGAGGGAATCAGACAGGCTTTTTCGGAACATAAACTGATGGTTGAAGGAGATTTAGAGTATGCTGTTTCTGTAATTTATATTCTGGAATTAGTTGAAGCCTACATTATGTCAGATGATTTTGCTGAAAGGGTTTTAGCCTACAATTTTAGCAGAGAAATGTCAAGATTGCATTTGGTTTTGAGTGCATTATTATTGTTTAGAGAAAAGGGTGAAATTTAAATGGAAACTTCGAATTACTTTGAATTTTTCAGTCCTGTAAAAATTAATTCAGGCGACCAGGCTTTATCAACTTTAAATTATGAACTGGAGCAGCTGCACGTAAGCAGGCCTTTAATTCTAACCAATCAAACCTTAGATGAACTTAACATTCTAGATATTTTACTTTCCTGTATAACAAAAATAGAGATAAATCCGCGCCAGATCATCAAAACTATTCCCAACCAGGCAACATTAGAAATAGTAAAGAAAGCCTCCCGTCGTTATCGCGAATTAAATTGTGATGGAATAATTGCTCTGGGAGGAGAAGCGATCATTGATACCGCTAAAGGTGTTAATTTAATAATTTCAGAAGAAATTGATGATTTAACAAAACTAACCGGTATTGAAACTGCCCATGGAGATATGCAGCCTTTTATTGTGATTCCTACTACCAGTGGAACTGGCTCGGAAGCAGCTTTGAATGCTGTAATTAGCGATAAAAACAGCAAAAACAACCTGGAGTTTATTTCCAGTAAGTTGATGCCGGATCTAGCAGTGATTGATCCTAAAATGACCTTTACTCTGCCTCCGAGACTGACAGCTTCTACAGGTGTTGATGCTCTGGTCCACGCAGTTGAGGCCTACACCGGACTGCAGACCAATCCTTTAAGTGATGCCTATGCAATTGCTGCTTTGAAATTAATTGGAAAAAATCTTGAACCGCTGGTTAATGATGTGAATAATAAAAATTATAGAGTTGCGATGAATAATGCAGCTTTAATGGCAGGGATAGCTTTTTCTAATTCACATGCCGGTATTATTCATGCCATAGGAGATGCCTGTGAGAAGATTTCTGAAGTTTCCCACGGAGATGCACTTGCTGTTCTTTTACCTCACGGAATGTTTTATAATCTCAAATTTGAATACTGTAGAAATTCCTATCAGGATATTTTACTTGCCCTAGAAGGCACTGAAAAGTTTGTTAATACTAAGGCAGAGGACCGGGCTTTAATGGCTGTTGATTCTGTAGTAGGTATTTTAAGTGAACTGAGATTTTTAGCAGGAATTCCGGTTCGTCTGGAGGAAATCGGAGTTAAGAGATCTGATTTTGATCGGATAGTAGATAAAGCAATGCACAATAGTGCACTTTTAAATTCTGCCGGTCAGGTGAAAAGAGAAGATATTGAGAGTATTTTAGAAGCAGCTTTTTAAAGAAAAGGACATTTATTCTACCATATAAAATTTTAAAAATATAATCCATAAAGAGAAATTATTTTATGGAGATAAGTGCCCCAAAGATAAATGTTTAGTAGTGGATCAGTTTTTATTGGGGGTGTTTAACTTGAGTGAAGCAGATTTTAAATTTTATGGTCTGGGATCTTTTTATTGTGAATATAAAGACAATAAGATTGATGGTAGTGACTGGGTTTCAAAGAGGGCTCTTTACATTTTAATGTATTTACTGCAGGAAAGACAGCGTCGAATTAGTGTAGAAGAGATAGTAGATATATTCTGGCCTGAGTCAGATCTTGAGGACGGAAAAAATAAATTATACAATACTATTTATTTGCTCAGAACTTCTTTAAAAAAAGGGGGGCTTCCAAAAGATATTGTAGAATCTTTAAATGGTGCCTATAATATCAATCATAAATATAAGATATGGACGGACTGGGAATATTTTGAGCGAAAAATAAATAATTTAATGCTTGGTAAAGAATATGCTGTCCAGGAACTGCAGTCATTATTTGAAATGTATCGTGGAGATTATTTCATTACTCTTAAGTATGAAGGCTGGACTGAATTAAATAGAGAAAAAATGAGAGAATATTATTTGATTTTGATTGAAAAATTAACTGAAAAACTTTATAATAATGAAAGTTATCGGGATACAGTAAATTATCTGCATAAAGGGATTGAATATGATCCCTATCGGGAAAATTTTTATTTAATTTATATTAAAGCTTTAGTAAAACTGGGGAGAATTGCTGAAGCAATTAACAGTTATAAAAAATGCGAAAGAATTTTAAAAGAAGAATTAAATGTTCCTCCCGGCCAGGAACTCAAAAGCGAATACCAGAGAATCAAAATGAGTCGAGAGATCACCGAAAAAGTTCAACAAAATTTTAATGCCAAACCCGTAATTGAAAGAGGGGCCATGTTTTGTGATCTCGATGTCTTCCAAAAAATTTATGAGCTGGAGCTGCGCCATGTTAAGCGTCTTAATAAGGAGTTTGTACTGCTGACAATAGATTTTTCAGAAATAGGATCAGAAATTGACTTCGAAGAACTGCTCCATAAAATTGCCAGTACTCTTAGAACAGAGGATGTAATCTGTTACTGCAGCCAAAAAGTATATATTATTTTAAAGGAAATGGATCTTGTCAATAGTGGTCTGGTCATGCAGAGGTTCAATAATCTCTATAAAGAGTTAAATTTGACCAAAAAACCTCCACTGGATATTAAAGAAATCAATTAAATTAAAAATAATAAAAAATTTTTCTTAAACCACCTGAAAGGGTGGTTTTTTTATGTTTTCGAGGTTTTTTCGAGTATTTTTCCATATTTTTGTTAAATCACTCTGTTATTATTAGATTAGAGAAGAGGAGGTGGTGCTGCAAATGTTATTGAGAAAAATAGTTTTAATAATAATATTACTTTTTTTAAGTTTTATTTTTTTGGCATTACCTTTAAGCGCTCAGGAATTTAATGTTTTTTCGTTAAAAAATGACTATCAACTTGAAAATTTAAATACTGGAACTGAGCTGGGACAGATAGATCTGCAGAATTTTAGTTATGGTAATGCTTTTGACTATGATTATTATAATTTAGCTAAAAGTGCAGCAATTATCCAGATTGGAAATTATAATTTTGCTCAGATAAAGCAGGGAAGTGATTATATCACTATCAGTGCTTCAATCGCTTCTATCTACCAGTATGGAAATAATAATTATGCAGCAGCTGTCCAATTAAATAAAAATAATAATCTTAAATTAGCTCAGTATGGTAATAATAATTTTATTCAGGTCGAACAGTACCGAAAAAATAGTAATTTATATGTAAGTCAGTTTGGAAATAATGAAAAATTGAAGTTGTATAAGTATTAAATATAAAAGCTTAATTTTATGTGAGTATATTTTAAAAAGGGAGGTGGTGGGGAAAAGTATGTTAACTAATTGCCGCTTCTTAGTGAAGGTGTTAATGATTTAAAGGGGAAAAGGTTTAAAGGAGGTAAGTAAAATGAAGAAAATTTTATTTTTAGCTTTTGTAATGATAATGGCTCTTTCAATGTCAGCAACAGCTTTTGGAGGAATGGGCATTGGCGGAGATGTTGCAGTAATTGATCAGTTAGGTTCTTTTAATGATGCTGCAATTACTCAGGATGGTTATTCCTGGGGTGGCTGTGGCTGGGATTGTCCATTATGTACAGATAATATTGCTGTAATCCTGCAGGATGGCGTTGGTAACAAAAACTATGTAACCCAAAAAGGTTCTGACAACCTGACCCACGCTTTATCCTTTGGATTTGCTAACACAGTAATTCAGGAACAAAATGGACATGACTTAACAGCATTCGCAGTTCAGCACGGTGTATTTAACCATGCAACCCAAATGCAGTCCGGTAAAATGAATGTAAGTATGGTTAGACAAATTGGTGTAGCTAACAAAGCTTTGACAATGCAGAGTGGTGGAAACTGCTTCTGTGGTGATACAGCTTTAATTACCCAAATGGGCTTTGCTAACAATGCTGAAATTTATCAGTACTAATTAGTTTAATTCCAATATTATACTGCTAACTAATTAGTTAGATCTGACTAATTTGGGGTTGATAGTATCTATTAAATAATATTCATAAAATACAGTCTGGGATAATACCCATTTGAATTCCAGACTGTTTTTTATAAATTTAAAAAAAGATTGTCTTAAGGGGTGAGAACATGACAAACAAAAAATCTTTGATCTCTTCAATGACTATTTTAATGTTGATTTTATTAATATCAGTTTCTGCTGCAGCTCAGGAGATTGATAATCCAGAGGCACAGGAAATCGATAGAGAAATGCAGGATAGAATTGAATTGATTCAGGCTTCACAAAATTTAACGGCTAAACAAACTAATAAGTCTGCTGCAGGAGTAAGTCTATATCTTACAACCTTTCATTCTGGAGAAAAAGAATTAAACCTTGGTGGTAAATTTGAAGGTGACTTTTTTCAAAATGATAGATATCAGGGTATAAATCTTGCCTATGTAATTGAAGGCATCTATCTAGAAGATGAAGATATTAACCTTGCTGGATTTTTGTCAATAAAAGCAACATTAAATGACAAATTATTTTCACCATATTTTGGAGTGGGAGCAGAATTTATGGGTAAGGCCGATTATCAGGGCTTTGTTGGTTTAAACTTAAATGAGAATTTTTTTGTGGAAACAAAATTTATAAATGACAAAGATGAACTTGATAATGGAGATTTTTATTCTTCAGTCGGGTTTAAATTAAACTTTTAAATGAAGAAGGTGAGTTTAGTATGAATAGAAAAATTTCACTGATCATGTTATTCTTTATCATTCTGATGATATTTTCAAATTCAGCTCTGGCAGCAAGTGTAACCAGCTGGAAATTTAATATTTTTAATGATCCCGATGCCAGGCAGGTTGCACAAAATATTGCCAGTGCTCAGAATGATATGAGTCTGGCGAATGATCCAATTGCTCAATTTATATCAGGTATTAATGGCAGAATTATGAACATGATTCAACAGGATATTGTAAATAAGATGCTGGAAGATAATATTGGTGATGGTTTAAATTATGAGGTAGGGGATGTAGAGATCGATGTAACAGAAGATCCTCTTACAGGAATAGTTACAATTGTATTGACCAATATTATTACCGGAGAAATAACAGTAATTGAGTATGATACAACAGAATGGCCTTCAAGTGAAGACTTTGAATAAATAAATTTTTGAGGTAGGGGGGAGAAGTATGGAAGAAATGATTGCTCTACTTTTAATTGTTTCTTTATTTGCCGGTGGCTCGACAGGTTTAATGCCAGAAAAAAATAGAGCAGAAGAACTGGCAGTTGACCCAACTCAGGTTATCGAAGAAGTTAGAATATCAGCTGATCAAATTATAACTTCTCAAGAAAATGTGACTACGGCGACTCAACTGCTGGCAGCTTTACCAGAGCGCGAAGATAAATATCAGGTAGCTATTTATGATATTAAGGATAAGACCGGCCAGTACAGTGAAATTGGGTCGATGGTTGTTTCTCAGGGAGCTACTGAAATGCTTATCACTGCTTTAATCAGATCAAGGCAGTTTAAAGTCCTTGACCGAGTAAATTTGTCTAATTTCATGACAGAACAGTCTCTGGTAGAGCAAGATAGAACAACTGGAAATGATGGGCCAGCAACTGGAGAATTAACAGGTGCTCATTATGTTATAGATGGCGCAATTACTGAGTATCAGATTGATAAAAAAACAGGAGGTTTGGGACTTGTGATTGCAGGAAAAGGTGGGCAGCAGGAATATGCTGTAGCCAGCTGTGCAGTTGACCTTAGAGTTACAGATACTACTAGTGGAGAAGTTGTCTGGGCAAAAAGCCTGAAAAAAGAGATCATTGGAGAAAGAATCAGCTTTCAGGTGTTTTCCTTTATGGGAAATAATATAGTGGAATTTGAATCTGGACGCGGCAAACAGGAAGTTATCAACTTAGTGGTTAGAACTTTGCTGGAGGAAGCTGTTTACAAGCTTTCTATAAGTGATCTTTTATAAAAGTATAATAGTGGAAAAAATATTTTTAGTTATTAATAGTTAAAGCTGATGTTTGGATTAATTTACAAAATACCGCTCCTTTAAAAATATATAAGTAAATACTACAGAAATTAAAGCTTTTCCACTACAAGACAGGAGCTGAATTTCAGCTCCTGTCAAAAAAAACTATTCCAGAGCATTTATTTTTGCTCTGTTTAACCCTGGCTTAGAAACCAGGGTTTTAATTAAAAATGATTATTTTTCATAATTTTAATTAAATTTTATATTTAGAGATTTTTTAGAGATTTATTATATATTTTTTAGAGATGAGATTGTTATTATTAATTTAGCGGATAAAGGAGGCGGAAAAGTATGAAATTAAAGATTATTATTATATTAACCATAATTGTTTTTCTGTCCCAATTTCAGGCTTTAGCAGCTGGAGTTTATCTCGGCAGTTTTACCCCCAAACAAAGTGAAAGTTTTAAATTTTCGATTCCGGTTCAAAATCTGGATGGAGAAATAATCAGCATCTACACAACTGGTGATTATTTCAGATCTGATAATCAAAAGATAGGGTCTTCAAATTTAAAGCTGATCAGCAGAGAGGATTCTTTTCCTCTCTCAAGTAGAGATCTTAATATAGAAAAAGATAGATTGCTTTACAACCAAAACCTCAATTTAGAATTAGATTTAAAAGCAGAATATGAACCCGGTTTATACAAAAACAGTCTTTATTTAAAAGATGAAATAAAAATTATAGAAATAGAGATAATTTTTGAGATTAGACCCTGGATGGAAATCTTAAATGGAACAGCTCAAAATGCTAAAATAGAAAATGTTGAAAATAGAACAATGGGCCTCTTCAGCTCCGGTCAGCAGAATATTTTAATTAGATCAAATACAGACTGGAAACTAAAAGTAATGATTGCTAAAGAAAATACAGATAATCTTTCAATCCGAGTTGCTGCAGATTCTGAGAGCAGATCTTTTGTAGATTATAAGAGTGAATTTGTTAATCTAAATGCAGTGGAAACAGTTATTGCTAATGGTTCAAACACAGCCAAATTAAGTTTGGGTCAGGTAGAAATTTTTTATCAGCTGAGAATAGAAGATTTTAGAAAAGTAATTGCTGGAGAAAAAGATTATCAGATGAGTTTTTCCCTTGAGTAACAAACTTGGTTACGCTATCAGCTCAGGCTGATACTTAATATAAAGTTTCAGTGTGGAAAAGGGGTTTAAAAAACTAAGGAGGAATTTATTATGAAAAAAATGTTGGTATTAGCTTTAGCGTTGGTATTTATTCTCTCAGGTGCAGTTATGGCACAACCTAGTTATCCAGGAACTCTCACAAATCCATTAGTATTTGATGAAAGTGATATCTGGAGCGAGTATTATGCAAATTATGATGATCATTTTAATGATGATGGTGTAGTTGTTTACAACCATGTAGATCCAAATAATCCAGGCATGTATACAATTTTAGAAGATATGGATAGAACTGGATATACACTCGACACAGATGGTCGTAACCAGGTTGTAGAAATTCTAGTTGATGTTGAAGCTTATATTCCCTGCTTTATCGAGATGAAATTAACAGGTAACCAGGGAACAACAGCAGCGATCAGTTATGGTGCAAATGCTGAAGCAAGTACAGAAGCAGACGGTTATCATATTGTTTTTGATAACGAAATTGGTGGTTTCTTAAATGAAGACTGGGTATCCTTAGGTCATGGACAGAATGCAGAAATTAATCCTGGCTCAGAAGTATATATTGGTGCATGTGATATGTTTATGGTAGAAGTAATCTCTAATGACCAGTTTAAATATTCTGTTAAGGCAGATCCGCTGTCTAATACAGCCGATGATTTACTTCCAATGGATATGAGAACTAAAATTAATGAAAGTTCATGGACAGAAGATACTTTTGCTATAGTTGGTGCTCCAGAGGTTGTTAAATTCAACGGAACTCCAGGTGTTAAAATGGAGGCTTTACACAACTTTAGAGTTCCTTATAACATGGGTGTAACTCATGGTCGTTATGATGGCGAAATCCTATTTAGAGCAGTAACAATCTAAAAAGTATAATTTAATTAATAAGGAAGAATATAATTTTTCCACTACAAGGCAGGGGCTGAAATTTCAGCCCCTGAATAAGTAGAAAGGAGTAGTTTCTATGATTAGAGGTATTAAAATTCGAGTAATACTACAAATTTTAGTTATGATCTGTCTTTTAATAATTTCTAGTAGTTTAATTATGCAGGTTAAAGCTTCGATCAAAGTTGATCCTTCCAGAATATTAATTAATACTCTGGAACAGAGAAATAATACTGGGTTAATTGAGGTATTTAATTCTGGTGAGGAAGAAGTTGAATTAACAGCTTTTTTAAATGACTGGTCTTTAGATGAAAGAGATTCTGTAATATTTTTTGATGCTGGAGAGACTGATTATAGTTTAGATGGGTTAATAAAATTTAATCCTCGTATCTTTACAGTTCCAGCAGGTGGTAAACAGGTTATTAGATTTACTATTTCTGATCCAGAAATTACCGAATTTTCAAAGGAACGGAGAGGGGTAGTTTTTTTCGAACATGAAACTGATCAAATTGATGTAGCCACTGGTTCAAGAGTTAAAAGTCAAGTAGGTACAGTAATTTATTTTATACCTGAAAATGTAAAATACAATTTCAAATTTTCAGGTTTGAGAATATTCAAAAACGATGTTGGTTTACCTCAGGGAGTAGTAATTAAAGTTAGAAATGAAGGGGAAGCCCATATTAGATATTATCCTTCATATCGCATTGTTGATAGTAAAAATAATGTTGTTATGGAAAAAAAACTGTCTGAGCTTTTAATACTTCCCCATAACGAAAGAGAATTTGCATTTTATTTGGAAGATAGACTTGAAGCTGGAGATTATAAATTTATGCTTAAATTTAATCTCCATAATATTAATAGAAATGCTGAATATCAGATTCCAATTAAAATAGAGTAGGTTGGTGAAAAATATGAAGAACTTAATAATAATTACTCTATTTATTTTTTTGATTCTAAGTCCTGTTTTTATGGATGCCCAGGAATTAGTTGAAGACAATTTAGATATTGAAACCAGTATTATCTTATTAACTTTATTCGATATCAACAGAGAGCAGGCCTACGATCAGGATGATTTTTTTGAAATATTTTATTTTAGTGAGGAAGATTATATACTCTTACCGGCTAATTTGATTGCACCATACCTTGAAGTGGAGCTTAATTTTAATAGAGATTTATCTATGCTGACTATAGAAAAAGGGCAGCGTGAAATAAAAATTGATTTAACAGCAAAGGTATATATAGAGCACCTGGAATGGGATGACAGGCCTCCTGTGATTGCTGGAGGTGAGTTTTATCTGGCAAAAGAAGTTTTTGAATATCTAACAGATTATCAAATTAGCTGGAATAATTCTCTGCAGGAAGTTGTAGTGGAAGGAGAATTTTTTAAAGATACTGAAATAGAAGATGGTCTTGAAGAAGAGGAAGAAAAAGAGAAATTAATCTATCAGGAAGAGGAAAAAGAAATTCTGGGAGATAAGAAGAAATCTTTTCAGCTGAGTTCTGTCCATTATAGAATTCAATTAAATTTAGAAGAAAGAATTTTTGGTGGTCAAGATAAAGAGATTAATGGAGATTTAAATTTTTATGGTAGAACTGGAAACTGGGCTTATTATTTAAATAATGATCTAAAATACAGTATTGACAGCAGTGAAGTTGATTATGAACTTGATAGAATTAGATTTAAGTATCAGGAAAATAATATGCTAATTATAGCCGGAGATCATAATTTTAGACTGGAAGAAACTATTGGCAGCAATGAAATGCAGGGTTTATATTTTTCACTGCCGGATAGGTTGAGCTATAAATTAATTCCCTATACTAATGTAACTGTTGAAGTCAATAAAGGTGATCAGGTATCTCTTTATTTGAATAATAGTTTATTTAAAAAAAGAGATATTAAAACTGATGGCAAGTACACTTTTGAAAATATTGAATTAAGAGCCAGATATTTAAATAAAATAGAGGTTGTAAAGTTAACTTCTGAGGGTCAGGAAGAAAAGAGAGTACAGTATATCACTGGCTCAAGTGATGTTTTGAACTCAAAGGTAAAAGAATATGAACTTTTTGCGGGTCGTTATCGTGATGACGATTATTCTGGAGATGGCTGGGAAGGATATTTTGGAGCTTTAAGATCAAACTATGCTTTTAATAAAAATCTTTCAGCTCATATAGAAACAGCTATTTATAATGAATCATTAAATCCGGATAGTGAGTTAACTAAAGAAGTTGTTTCTTCAATTAGTGGCTTTTCATTTAGAATAAATTCTCGAACAGTAATCAATCTGGACTGGTTAATAGCTGGTAAAAAAGATAGCTTAAAAAGCGGAGCTGAAGCCAGTATTTTATATGGCTTATTAAATGGCTATATTCAGGGGGTTTATCTATATATTCCTCCAGAAACCGCCAACTTTATGGAAAAAAATGAAGGAGAAAATAAGTCGCTTTCCTTTCGTCTTGATTTAGCTAATAATATTAGTATTAATCCAACAGTTGGTCAGAGGAAAACACTTGAAGATGAGATTGATGAAAGTGATTACTATACTTTTAAAGTTATCTATAATCCCGGCTGGAGAAACTATAATGCTCTATCCCTTTATTATGAGGACAACAGATCTGAATATTCTTTTACAGATCAAAATGATCAAGTATATATCTTTTTAGGAGATAAGATAAGGAAGGGTATTGGCCTGGAAAATAATATATATGGAAGAAGCTTTAGAGTTTCAAGTGATCTTGCCTATTATGATAATGACCTAAACATCAGTGATTTCTACCAGGAAAATTATCAGGATTATGAAGCAGAATTAGGAGTGTATAAGCGCTTTGGTGATTATCTCTTACTATCAGCAAATTATGATGGTGAAATGCAGCGAGATGATCAGGGGACAAGATACTATGACCGAGAATATGATGGAGAGATAAGGCTGTCATTTGGCAGAAGAGCTTCTTTATCCTTAGGAACTAAAAGAAATGAAGAAGAATCAGAAGCTAGAATTGATGAAGAAAGTAATCTCCGCTTAAATTATTATTTTAATCGAGAATTTAGTCTAACTGCTGAACTAAAGGATTATCATTCAGAGTTTTTAAATGATTATCAATCAGTTAGTTTGTCGGGTAATTATTATCATTCAAACAATCCTGGCTATATTAGATTATTAGGTGAATATATTGTTCCAGATGAAGGAGAGCCAGGCACTTCCTTTAGTGCAGCCTATGATATTATTAGAGATGATGAAAGTGAGATAAAAATAGAAATTGGCAGAGAATATGCTGATTTTGTTAATAATGAGTATGAACAATATGCCACTTTTTCTTACTCACATGCTCTTTCATTTATCGGAGAGGAGACCAGAAAATCTAGATTCACTGACATTGAACCTCGCCCGATTGTAGCAGGCTATGCTTATCTTGACGAAAATTATAATGGAGTTATGGATCCAGGAGAGAGAAAATTAGAAGATATACCAATGAGGCTGGGTAATATGATGTCTGTTAGTGATGAAGATGGTTTCTTTATCTTTAAACCATATTTTAATGACATATATTTTCTCAACTTCGACTACCGCAACCTGATAGCTGATTATACACCGGTTACTGAAGAAATATTGGTAAGAGTTAAGGATAACCAGAATGTTATGCAGAACTTTGGGGTAACAATCAATGGTACAATCAGCGGTAATGTATTTATTGATAAAAATGCCAATGGTCTTAAAGATGAAGATGATGAATATCTGATGTGGGCAGGAATGGAAGTTGCCGGTCTTAATAAAAAAGATTATACAGATCAGATTGGAGAATATTATTTTCAGAATGTGCCATTAGGATTTCACGAGTTAACTCTCTTAAAAGAATCTCTACCAAAAGGAACCAGACCCCTGAACGGTTACACTCAGGAAATTTATATAACAGAGGATCAACTTGATCACCATAATATTGATATTCCAATAGTCTATGGAGATTAAGTTTCCCCAGGACAGAAATGTCCTGTTTAGCCCCGGTTTAAATGCCGGGGCTTGTTCTTGGTTTGCCTGGCATGAATATTTGCTAATCAGTGAAAGTCTGATGTGGGGGTTAATAGTGCCAACCACTAGCTGAAGAGAAGGGTGTCCATCGTGAGGTGGAATCTGAAGGAAGTTGGAGGCAAAACTTCGGTCTGAGGAATACAAACTGTATAAAAGGCACAATCCTGTGGGTGAGTTTGCCAAACAAAACAAAGCCCAAAACTATTCAAGACAGGAAGTGTAAATACAGCAGATAGGTGAAGTGAAAGTAAATAGTCTTAACCAGGGAAGGTTCTGATAGCATATTGTGGTGATGAATTTCTAAGCAATAAACTCTACAGTAATGTAAGAGCTGAACTGTCAGAATGCAGCAGAAGTCATAGTAGATTGATGGATATATACATCAATTGAAGGATGAAACATTAGGAGGTTCCTTAAATTTGAACAACTCGACGGAAACACATAGAAAGCAGACAACTTCATATGAAGGCTGCTCTCAGGATAAAAGGCTGGAAGCTGGAAGTAATGAGAGAGTGCAGAGTGTTTCTGCGGCGTTGCCGAATGTAAGAAACGGTGAAAATGCAGACTCCAGTAATCTGATGGAGAAAATTCTAGCGGCTCCTAACCTAAATAGGGCACATAAAAGAGTCGTTAAGAACAAAGGCAGTCATGGAATTGACGGAATGAGTGTAGATGAACTTCTACCCCATCTTGAAAGAAATGGCAGTCAGCTTCTGAAAGATGTACTGGAAGGTAACTACAAACCACAGGCAGTAAGAAGAGTAGAAATACCTAAGCCTGGTGGTGGAGTAAGACTACTTGGTATTCCAACAGTAACAGATAGAATGATACAGCAAGCAATCACACAACAACTGACACCAATATTTGACCCAGGATTTTCAGAATATAGTTATGGTTTCAGACCTGGAAGGAATGCACATCAGGCAGTAAATAAAGCTAAAGAATATATAAATGACGGGTATACATGGGTGGTCGATATCGACCTTGAAAAGTATTTTGATACTGTTCAACATGATAAACTGATGTCTTTAGTAGCCAGAAAAGTGCAGGATAAAAGAGTGCTGAAATTAATAAGAGCTTATCTTAACTCAGGAGTAATGATTGATGGTTTAATCAAGAAAACAGACGAGGGATGCCCGCAGGGCGGACCTTTAAGTCCACTGCTTAGTAACATTATGCTGGATGAACTGGATAAAGAACTGGAGAAACGCAATCATAAATTCTGTCGCTATGCTGACGATAGTCAGATCTACGTTAAAAGTAGAAAAGCGGCCGAAAGAGTCATGGAAAGTCTAACTGTATTTATTGAAAAGAAATTGAAACTAAAAGTTAATACAATAAAAAGTGCAGTCGGCAGACCCTGGAGAAGAAAATTCTTGGGGTTCTCATTTTATCGGATGAATGGTGAAGTAAGGGTTAGAGTCCACCCGAAATCAATCAAGAAAATTAAAACAAAGATAAAAGAACTCACATCAAGAAGCAAGCCTTGGACGATGAAATATCGTTTTAAGAAATTAAAACAGACAATCACAGGCTGGGTCAGCTATTACAAAATAGCTGATATGAAAAGCAAGATACGAGCTCTTGACCAGTGGGCAAGACGACGAATAAGAATGTGCTACTGGAAAAGGTGGAAAAGAGTTAGAACTCGTTTTAGGATGCTCAAGAAACTTGGTATTAGAGAGCCTAAAGCGTGGCAATATGCTAACACAAGAAAAGGCTACTGGAGAATATCCAATAGCCAAATACTCACAAGAACCTTTACCAACCAATTTCTAAAGAGGCTGGGATACTTTAGTTTTAAGGAAAGATATGCACAAGTAATTAAATCTTAATGAACCGCCCAGTACCGAACGGTAAGCTGTGGTGGTGTGAGAGGTCGGGAAATAAATTAATTATTTCCCTCCTACTCGATTCTATAAAAATAAATATTTAAAAACTAAATTTAAGTCTTTAAAAAAGATTAGGCGCTTAAGACTTTAATATATTAGTAAATTCACTAAAATACTGTAAAAATACAAATTTTGCTGGACAATTAAATTATTCTATTATATAATTCGACTATGAGTCATATTGACTGGTGGTCGAATTTTTGAATTTGAATAAAAAATAAACATTTTAATATAATTATAGGAGGAGATTTTTTGTGGGCGCATTAGACGGAGTAAAGGTAATTGATTTAAGTCATGTTTTAGCAGCACCATTTGCAACAATGATTTTAGCCGATTTAGGTGCAGAAGTTATTAAGGTGGAGCCACCTTATGGTGATGATTCCAGACAATTTGGTCCTTTTGTTGAGGATGAGGCTGGAGAACAAAAAAGTGGCTACTTTATCAGTATTAACCGCAACAAAAAAAGTGTTGTTTTAAATTTGAAAGAAGAAAAAGGAAAAGAACTATTAAGAAACTTAATTAGTGATGCAGATGTAGTTGTAGAAAATTATCGGCCAACGACAATGAAAAAACTTGGTTTTTCCTATCAGGAAATGAAAAAAATCAAAGAAGATATAATCTATTGTTCAATTTGTGGCTTTGGCCATGATGCTCTAGAAGAATATGCCAGCAAGCCTGCCTATGATATGGTGGCCCAGGCATATAGTGGTTTAATGAGCATCACTGGCCCTGAAGGTGGGGAGCCCTGCCGGGTTGGAAGTTCAATTGGAGATATTATGGCAGGACATCAGGCTGTAATTGGTATTTTGAGTGCCCTTCGCCACCGAGATAGAACAGGAAAGGGACAGCATGTTGACATGTCAATGGTAGATGGCCTGGTATCTGTTTTAGAAAATGCTATTGCCAGATATACAATGGCCGGAGAAATTCCAGGACCTTTAGGTGGAGCTCATCCGACAATTGTACCCTTCCAGTCATTTAAAACTAAAGATAATTATATTGTAACACCAATCGGTAATGATAATTTATGGCAAAAATTCTGTGAGGCGCTCGAGATGGCGGAGCTTGCTGGTGATGAGAGATTTAAAACAAATCCTTTAAGGGCAGAAAATAAAAGTGAATTAATTCCGATTCTTGCTAAAAGATTAAAGGAGAAAACTACTGCAGAATGGGAATCAATTTTTGAAGAATATGATCTTCCTTACTCCCCGGTAAATACCGTTGATAAGGTAGTTGAAGATGACAATTTAAAATACAGAAAAATGATAGTGGATTTAGAACAGCCAGGTATTGGTAAAGTTAAAGTTGCCGGTTCACCATTTCATCTTTCAGAAACACCAGGTGAAATAAAAAGTCATGCACCTGCTAAGGGTGAGCATACTGATTCAATTCTGAAAGAAGATCTTGGTTTTAGTGATCAGGAGATTAAAGAGATGCGGGAACAGGGAATTATTGCTTAGACATTTTAGACAGAAAAAACATTTAAATAGATAAAGGAGTGGAATGATGGAGATTATTGGTATGGGTTTTGTGGCCTTTTTTATGCTGCTTGGCTCATTTTTAGGTAGAATTTTAGGTCAGTTTATTGGAACGGGTGGCGATGTTGGTGGTGTTGGTCTGGCAATGCTGTTTATGGTACTTGCTGTAAATTACTTAGAAAACAAAAGAGGCAGAGTATTTAAAGAAAGAACAGAAAACGGGATTAAATTCTTAAGTGCCTTATATATCCCAATAATTGTTGCTATGGCAGCCAGATTAAATGTAGTTGGAGCAATTAATGGTGGTCTGGTCGCTATATTAGCTGGTGGACTGGCTACAGTTGGCGCAATGTTTTTAGTTCCTTTATTATCAAAATTAAAAAAATAAGATATTTAATAAAAATAGAAATGGAAGTGATTTGAATTGTTGACAGATGCAATTAATTCTTTTGCTGGAGCTGATCATTTAATTATTTCGATAGCTCTGGTAGCTTTGATTATGTATGTAACTAAGAAAATTTCGGTTATGCTGGGCGAGGAAAGAATAGCCTCAGCGCTGGCTATTATCACAGGACTTGTTTTAGCTTATATTGGTGGTAAGGCTACAGGCGGCAGCAGCGGTCTGGCAGATGTGTCAATATTTGGTGGAGCCGGTATTGGTCTTTTAGGTGGCAGTATGCTGAGAGATTATACTATTATTTCTACTGCCTATGGAGTTAAGATTAAAAACCTTAAAAAGGCGGGACCGGTTGGAGTTATTTCGCTGCTGGTTGGAGTTGTTTTCTCCTTTGCAGTTGGTAGTACTATTGCCATTGTTTTAGGTTATACAGATCCAGCTGAAGTTACAACTATCGGTGCAGGAGCAGTAACCTTTATTGTTGGCCCGGTAACGGGAACCGCCCTTGGAGTAAGTTCGGAGATTATTGCTATTTCTGTTGCAGCCGGGTTGGTTAAATCAATAATGACAATGGTAATAACACCATTCATTGCTAATCTTGTTGGGTTGGATAATCCAACTTCAGCAATGGTCTATGGTGGATTGATTGGGACAACAAGTGGAGTTGCCGGTGGACTGGCAGCAACAGCTCCGGAGTTAGTTCCTTATGGTGCTATGACTGCAACTTTTTACACCGGTCTGGGAACTTTAATTGTTCCTTCAATTGGTTTTGTAATAATCAGAGCAATTCTGATCTAAAATTAAGCTATTATAATTAAATTTATATAATTTTACTCCCCTCCCCCGGGGAGTTTTTCTTTTTTTTTAGAAGAAAAACTGTCTAAGAAATTGTTTTAGTAGTAATAAATTTAGTAAAAGAGATTATTAAAGACTTATACAGATTAATTATTATTAAAAAAGAGATAAATTGATCTGAAGCAGGATATTAGCTTAATATTAAAGAATTATTACTTGCATTATTTTTCAGAATATTTTATAATCATAATTGTAAACGATACCGTAAACGTTAACGAAAAAATGGTTTTGGTTTTACATATAATTCATAAAGCTAATCAAAGTTTTAAAATCCTTATAAATCAGGTGATACTTATGAAAGTTACAATTAAAGATATTGCTAGAGAAGCAGATGTATCAGTTACAACTGTATCCCGGGTTATAAACAACAAGCCTGATGTTGGAGATGATACAAGAGCTAAAATATTAAAAATAATAGATGAGATGAATTATAATCCCAACAGTGTGGCCAGAGGTCTGGTAATGCAGAAAACTCATACCATTGGACTGATTATTCCTGATATCAGCAACCCATTTTTTCCTCAGGTGGCAAGAGCAGTTGAAGATAAAGCACAAAAACTAGGTTATTCGGTTATCTTTTTCAATACAGATAATCATTTAGAGCGGGAAAAAAAGGCAGTTGAATTATTTAAAAGCAAACAGGTAGATGGTCTAATTGTTTCTCTGTCACTGGGAAACGAAAAAATACTCAAAGAATTAAAGTCAACTAATTACCCTGTGGTTCAGATTGATAGATCAGTGCTCACTGATTCTTACCCTCTGGTCAGTATCGACAACAAAAATTCTGCCTATCAGATGGTCGAATATATGCTCAAAAAAGGCCATCGCAAAATTGCTCATATCAGTGGTGATTTAAATACTACTACTGCTCGCGAGCGTTTGGAAGGATATAAAAAAGCACTCAAAAATTATGAAGTAGAAATTAATAATGATTATATTATTGAAGGAGATTATACCCAGCATTCTGGATTTAAGGCAATGCAGAGACTACTTAAGCTTAAAGATAGACCATCAGCAGTTTTTGCGGCCAATGACTTAAGTGCTGCTGGGGTATATAAGGCATTATTTGCAGCTGGTTTAAAAATTCCTGATGATATAGCTGTTGCGGGTCATGATGATATTGACATCGCCTCACTGTTAAGACCAGAGCTAACCACAATGAGGCAGCCCAAATACAGTATGGGGGAGAGGGCAGTGACAGTGCTTTTGCGGATGATCAACAACCAGCAAATAGAGATTGAAGATCATATTTTAAAAACAAATTTAATTATTAGAGAATCAGTTTAAATATAATTTACTATTTGAACTTAGCACAAATAAGAAAGCAGGTGAATTAATTGTCCAAAATACTTGTTATTGGAAGTATGAATATGGATTTGGTTGTAGAAACAGAGCGCTATCCTGAAGAAGGAGAAACTTTAATTGGCGGTAAGTTTGAACAGATTCCTGGTGGTAAAGGAGCCAATCAGGCTCTGGCAGCAGCAAAACTCGGCGATCAGGTCGAATTTATTGGTGCCTGTGGTGATGACAGTTTTGCTCCGAAGTTAAAATCAAGTTTAAAAGCTGGCGGAGCAGAAATTGATAATATTTTTGAGATTAAAGGTGTCAGCACAGGTGTTGCAGTAATTACAGTTGATAAAAAGGGAAATAATAGAATTATTGTTTCTCCAGGAGCTAACTATAAACTTGACCCTGATAAAATTAAAAAGATAAAAGATACAATAGCTGAAGCTGAAATTATTCTTTTACAGCTGGAGATTCCGGTTAATACTATCGAAAAAATTGTAGAAATAGCTTCAAGCAATAAGACTCAAATTATTCTGGATCCGGCTCCTGCCCAAAAGCTATCTGCAGATATTTTAGCTAAAGTAGATTATCTGCTGCCTAATGAAGGGGAGTTAGACTTATTGCTGGCTGAAGCTAAAAGTAAGAGCAGAGCAGAAAAAATTGGAGAATTACTTAAGATGGGTGTAAAAAATATTATAGTTACTGAAGGTGAAAAGGGCATCAATTATTACAGCCAAAATAAGGAGCTTCACCTTGACACATTAAAAGTAAAAGCAGTTGATACTACAGCTGCCGGTGATGTATTTGCTGGAGCTTTTGCAGCCAGTCTGATTGCAGAAAACAACCTAAAAAAAGCTTTGAAATTTGCTGTTCAGGCTGCAGCTTATTCGGTAACCAAAAGAGGAGCTCAGAGCTCGATTCCAGATAAAGAAGAGTTAAATGAATTCCTTGCAGAAAGGAGTAAATAAGAAATGAAGAAAAATGGAATAATTAATAGTCAACTTTCCAGAGTAGTTGCTGAGATGGGACATAAAGATAGCCTAACTGTTGCAGACTGTGGGCTGCCAATCCATCAGGAAGTTGAAAGAGTTGATTTATCGCTGACCAAAGGCTATCCAAAATTTTTAGAAATATTAAAAGCGATGCTCAAAGATTTAGTTGTAGAAAAAGCAATACTGGCTCAAGAAATTAAGGAAACAAGTCCGGAATTAGAAAGAGAAATAATCGAATTGCTGCCTGATATAGAAATTGAGTATATTTCACACGCTGAATTCAAGCAGGAAACACATAACTCCAGAGCAGTAGTCCGCAGCGGAGAAACTATTCCCTATGCTAATATTATTTTAATCTCAGGAGTTGATTTTTAAATGGCAAATCAAAAAGTTCTGGAAATGAAAAATATCACTAAGACTTTCCCCGGGGTTAAAGCTTTGGACCGTGTTAATTTTTCTCTGGAAAAAGGAGAAGTTCATGCTCTTTTGGGGGAGAATGGAGCCGGGAAATCAACCCTGATGAAAGTTTTAAATGGAATTCACGAGCGTGATGAAGGTGAAATCTTTGTAAAAGGTGAGCCGGTAAAATTTCAGAATACAAAAGAAGCTCAGAATGCCGGTTTAGCGATTATTCACCAGGAACTGGAGTTGATTCCTTATCTAAATGTAGCAGAAAATATATTTTTAGGCAGGGAAGAGCGAAATGGAGTTTTTATTAATTACAAAAAGCTCTATCAGAAAACTGAAGAGGTTTTAGATCTGCTGGGAGTTGATATTGATCCGAGAGCAAAGATTAAGGATTTAAATATTGGTAGTCAGCAGATGGTTGAGATAGCCAAGGCGGTTTCGCAGAACGCTGATATACTGGTAATGGATGAGCCGACATCTTCTCTGACTAACCAGGAAATAGAAATTTTATTTGAGTTGATAGAAAGGCTTAAAGAGCAGGAAATTGCAATTGTATATATTTCACACCGGCTGGAGGAAGTTTTTGAAATCTGTGACCGAGTTACTGTTTTAAGAGACGGTCAGTTTGTCGGTGAGGTTAAAACTTCTGAAACTGATGAAGATGAATTGATTAATATGATGGTTGGAAGAACTATTGAAGACCGTTTTCCAAAAATGAGTTTTAGTCCAGGAGAAGAAATTTTAAAAGTTGAAAATATTTCAGTTCCGAATAAAATTGATAATGCCTCATTTTCTTTAAAAAGAGGAGAAATTCTTGGTATTGCAGGTCTCATGGGTTCTGGAAGAACAGAGTTAGCCAAAGCAATTTTTGGTGTTTTTAAAGACAGAGAGGGTCAAATATTCTATAAAGGCAGCAGATTAAAGATTGATTCTCCGGCAGACGCAATAGATAGTGGAATCTACTATTTAAGCGAAGATCGGAAAGAAGAAGGACTGATCCTCGGTCTTTCAGTAGCGGATAATATAAGTATTTCGGTGCTGAAAACAATTTTAAATGCTAATACCTTTATAGACGCCGCTCAGGAAAAGGAACTAGCAGAAAAGTATATTGATGACTTAAACATTAAAACACCCTCTGAAAAACAGCTGGTTAAAAACTTAAGTGGAGGTAATCAGCAGAAAGTTGTAATCTCTAAACTGCTTTCAACCAGACCTGAGGTAGTAATCTTTGATGAACCTACTCGGGGAATAGATGTTGGGGCTAAAAGAGAGATTTATAATTTGATGCAGGATTTGATTGATCAGGGTGTGGCAGTTATTCTGATTTCTTCAGAACTGCCTGAGGTATTAAATTTGAGTAATAGAATTTTGGTAATGCACGAAAAAGAAATTATGGGAGAGCTGGATGCCGCTGAAGCTGATCAGGAAGCAATAATGAAGCTGGCAACCGGAAGGAGGAGTCAGTAAAGTGAATAATCTTAGTAATGGTATGAAAAATAAAAATTTATTAAAAACTTTAAATAAATTCAAAACAGGAATTGGTTTATTAATTCTAGTAATTGTACTTTCATTTATGAGTCCCTATTTTTTAACTATACCTAATATTTTAAATATTATTAGACAGGTTTCAATTATTGCAGTGATTTCATTTGGGATGACCATGGTAATTTTAACAGGTGGGATTGACCTTTCTGTGGGATCAATGCTGGCATTTTCAGGTGCAGTTACAGCAGGGATGATGGTCAACTCAGGACTTAATGTTTTCCTGGCTATTTTAATTGGACTGGCAGCTGGTACAGCCCTGGGGCTTTTCAATGGAATTGCAGTTGCTAAAGCTAAACTGCCTGCTTTTATTGTTACCCTGGCAATGATGACTGTTGCCCGAGGTTTTACTCTGATTTATACAAATGGACGTCCAATTTCAGGTTTCAACGAAACATTCAGGTTTTTTGGTGCCGGTTATTTAGGTAGAATCCCGATTCCGGTTGTGATTATGTTTATCCTTTTAATAGTAATTTATATTTTATTAAAGAAGACACCATTTGGACGCTATATTTATGCCATTGGTGGAAATGAAACAGCAACTAAATTATCAGGTATTAATACAGATAAGATTAAAATTGCAGTATATGGGTTAAATGGATTTTTAGCGGCAGTTAGTGGTATCATTTTAACTTCTCGTCTTAATTCAGCCCAGCCGATGGCTGGTGAGGGATATGAATTAGATGCAATCGCTGCGGTTGTACTTGGTGGTACCAGTCTCTCTGGAGGTAGTGGAAGTGTAATAGGAACAATTATTGGTGCCCTGATTATTGCGGTTTTAAATAATGGATTAAATCTTTTAAATGTATCTTCTTTTTACCAGTTAGTTGCTAAAGGTGCTGTTATTCTGTTAGCTGTCTTCTTAGATCGTAAGAGCCAGCAGCAGTAATAATATAGATTAAGAAAAATACTCCAAATAGGAGGTGATCTTTTCACCGGCTTCTTTTTGACAGTATTCATTAAAAGAATTAAATTCAAGGAGGAATCACTAGCATTGCATAAAAATATTTAAGAAAAGTCAAGTTCGATTTTTAGCGAAAATACTTGCTTAAATTAGAAAAACTCCTTATAATTGGGATTAGGATAGTCTTTGTCCAAATCCCAAAAAATAAG